>Ga0172380_10002384_pt1 | contig 29114 bp, 49 predicted proteins | sample Leawe162metaG_FD_119747 | JGI IMG/M metagenome (GOLD analysis project Ga0172380, IMG submission 119747) | Leachate microbial communities from a municipal landfill in Southern Ontario, Canada - Leachate well 162 metaG | ecosystem: Engineered > Solid waste > Landfill > Unclassified | place... | reverse complement strand
TATATTATTTATTCATGGGGCATTATTATTTATTCTATTTATTTTATTCTTATTGATTTATTTATTTACTGGAGCGCAGCGATATAGATCATACTTACGTCTTGCTACGCTTAGGTACGTTAATGGTTAGCTACCCTAAACAATCCAAATTTACTTTTAAACAATTTACTAACACAGTCCATTTTAACAATTGGGTGGGAGCCGGTTTAAAGTGAGTAAAAACATCCCCGGAATACTAGGAGCCATAAAAACACTCATCTTTCGTTAAAACTAAATCTAAAACGGTTTAAATATGATTTCAATAACCGGAATGAACGCCGGAATTATTAACCAGCCCGACGGTGAGTAAAACATTGCTGAGTTTCCAGCTGGCAAGTGTTTGGAATGAAGTTAACCGGTTTGTTAAATTTTAAGCAATTACCGTAGTTAATGCGGTGAGAAGCATTAATCTGGCCTTCGTGTAGGTGATCAAACGATTGCCTCTTCTTAACATCGCGCTCCATAAATATGCAATCATTACAATTACAGTCTATCTTTTGAAGTTCTATTAACGATTCGCGATTCAATGGATTCATTTTTGTTTTAACTTGAGCTGAAATACTTGTAATTTAGCTTTTAGTGCAATCATTTCTTCGTTTCTTTTATCTCTTTCAGATGAAAGATCTATTACATGTTGTATTAATATATTCCTAACCGGATCCGTTCCGAACTCAGCGCATAAATCGCAGCATTTACCCGGCATAAAGTGGCCGAGATTAAAATATTCTTTACGAGCATTACAATAATACAAGCTTGTATTGAATTCTTTAGCCCAGAAGTATGCCAGAATAAACTTTTTCATTAACTATTAGAGTTCCTAGCTTCTTTTTTAACCTTCTTGGTTCTTAATTTCGGCGAAACGGATCTTAATTCATCAATAGTAACTCGGCCTTCCTCTTTTAATTTTCTTAAAAAGCCACTCCACAAGCCTAGCTGTTTATTACTGATCTGATTTTTGAATTGTAGTGCGTAAACTAATTTAAGAAGCCTATTGTATCTAGTCATATGAGCCGAATCGCATTTAGATAGCGAATCATTTTTACTGATCCATCCATAAAATGCTTTCCGGACCCTTAGTAAAAGATCGTTCATATATTCCATGCTAACATCATCAGGAAGACTGGATTCCGCATAAACAGCATCGAGCCCCTTAACATCTTCCTCTGCTTTAGTGATTATATCATCTAAATTTACGTTCCCTTTCCTGATGTCAAGAAGGTGATCCCGGTTAGGCCTGCGAACGTTAATATCACCAGTTTTGGCAATTTCAATAGCCATGTCAAGCAGGCGCCTACAGTGCATTAAATTTTTCCCATCGATTTGTTGGCCATGAGTGGTTGTATCAACGTATCTCTGGGTATTTCTATTCTCTTTCCAGTCGTTATACTCCTTGAAATCTTTGCAGTGTCGCATGTATCCGTCCTTGTTATAAGACATCGGAACACCCTTAAGCATTTCTGACTTAGGAATGTTACTTAAACGAATTTCATTGCTTGTCTCATCGTAATTCACAATGCCATGGTATCCTAAATCACCATCGCTAGGGTAAATAAAATACATATCACGCGCGTTATTCATGGCGGTAACTCCGTAAAACTCTTGCCTGCAGCCATTACCTTTCTGGTAACCTAACCAATCTCGTAAATTTCTAGGTCCAAGCGGAGTAATTACAAAGCAGAAATCCATAATGCCTTTTCTTTCCACTCTTTGCTTTTCCCAATTCATTTTCTTGTCAAGTCCGCGCGCCTTTTTGATTTGAGCTATAGCATAGCCACCAAACGAATTGAGGCACTTCTTTGTTAAGAACTTGTGACGTTCCTTTATTAGGATTTCGAATACAGGATGTTTCTCTGCGATGCAATCTTGTGGCAGGAATAGCATTTCCAGAACAGTAGGATTTGCAGTTCCAAGCAGCTGAATGAACCTGCGTAATTCGTAGTAGCACTCATCCTTTCCTGCCTCGTATTGCTCACGATAATTGAAAGAAATTAGATCATCAATTGACTGGATATACACGCCCTTAAAGTCAATGTCGCTTGTCGGAATGTTTGTGCCGTAAGCCTGCGATCCAACGATGCCTTTAAAAATTGTTTTTACATTCTTCATGGTGTATTATAGTTTTTGAAGTAAATATTTCCCGAATGATAATGGAGATTGACCAGATAGCCTACAGTGATCCTTATAAAGCCTGTAACAGTAATCAAGTCTATGAGTTAGCGGCGGCCTCACTGAGTTTGGCCATCCACCTTTCGGCTCTTGTTCCCAAGCCTTTTTGATCCATTGTGCTAAATACATGATTTCCTGTAGGTTATGTTTGCCTTTTTACCATCGTAATCGTCCGATAGCCTTACTTCAAGTCTGGTTCTTCCGTCATTTGTCCAGCATCCCGCCCAGTCGGAAGGCATCCCATCCGTGTCACCAACTCTTAGATCCATCGTGGCTTCCCGCCCATGTATTTTGAAGCTGTCCTTAACAGAGAAAGATAGGATGTTATCTCCATGCTTCTCTTTTAGAATTTCAAGTTTTCTGATAAGATCTGAAATTCTCATTTGTGTCTTTTGCGAGGTTTCTGCGCTCATTTTTACTGTGGTTTTGTGTGATTTATTATACAAACGTACAATTTTAAATTTACCACACGAACAAATATTTTGTTAAATTAGTTAACTACCTGAATATCAGTGCGAAAAAATTATTTCATAGTACAGAGTTAGGTTTTGGGTAAAAAATTCCATAACTTTGCCGTCCACCCTCCAATAATGCACACTATAAGATCACAAAAGACATTCGAATTGACTTCCCTTGCCTTAGATTCAAGATTCTTGGGTGCATATGCTGTGGTGGCTTTCTATACAAATAATCTGAATTAATGGGCAGGGGCAAGTCAAAACCTAAGAAAACAACACCAAAACGCCGTCCGGCGAAGCCTAAGAAGCGCAAAATGCCAGAGGGCCTGCGTAGGTGGAACCAAGTAAGATCATATCTCTCAGGCCAGAACAAGAAGGCTGGTAAAAAATTCAACGGCGTAGAATTAAACGCGTTAGTAAAATCATTTTTAGGGGAATACAAGTTTCAGGACTTCACACAAAGAGATATTGAAACATATGTCAGCACTGAGGTTCCGGATTTTTATTCCAATGCGCTTGACGTACCTCAAAGTAAATTAGGGCCATTCAAGTACTTCCAGATCAATGAAGCTATCGGTGATTTACCAACAGGACTTTTAGTTGTTATTGACGCCAACGGATTCGGCCAGCTTGACATAAAGACCGGCGGATACGATTATCACAATTCGCGACTGCGCGATGTGGTAGAAAATATTCGCTTAGAGGCAGAGAACGGATCTAAAGGATACAACTTCCATGGCTTTGTTGTAAAGAATGATCGCCCTAATCGTGAAAAGAAACATGAGCCAGAATATTTAGTTCTATTTATCCTGTATGTAAACGGTGTTCCTGTCGTTGACACGGCGGGCATCAGTCCGATACCGGTAGAAGAACATGAAGATTATGAAAGCGAATCCACGGATGACCTTGAAGCCATTAAGTCTCGCGCTACAGAGAAACACGAAAAGAATGTAGAGAAGCGCAAGAAAAAAGCTGCGGCCAAGACGGAAAGTAAATCCGAAAAAGAGCGAATGATGGAATTAGAAATTGAAAAGCTCAAGCAGCAAAACTTAAAAGCAGATAAAATTTTAAAACTAATTGAAGCCGGTTACACCAAGGCAGAGATTAAAGCAATGGGATTATAATTATGGGAACAGTGCCTTTTAGAAAATTGACCATCTGTGACGTTGTTCGCAGAAACCACACGAATAAAGATGTCATTGAAAGCTTTAAGCGATATCTTGAAGATCCTGATAAAAAGAAAAGGATTGAATCTCAAGAGTGCGTTTATTGCTTCTACGCTGGTAAAATGGGCGGCGCCGCAATTACAAAATCATTTTGTGGTTTGTGTGAAAAAGAAATGACATTCGCAAGCACATGCACCGATAGGTTGTGTAAAGAATGCGCGGCCAGTAAAGGCTTGTGTAAACATTGTGCATCTGACATGGAATATAAGAACCGAAGAAATTTATCTTTATGATTCGAACAAGAACCGAAGACCCTCTTGTTATAGAAGCCAAAGATGCTGACTTCAAAACGAAGTACATGACAGGAAACCCTGCCGGACACATTGATTACCTGCAGACATTAAAAATACCTTTCTACGTCAGGGAAACTGAATATACGATTAGCATCATACTTGACAACAGGGAATACACTTACTGCATGAATGCTGAATTCAATAAGGTCCTTTACCTGATTCGGTTTGTGAAAAAAGATTTTCAAAGGTGGCTTGATGCCGGTAATAAAGTGGATCCGGAAATGTATGGCTATCGATCGTCACATGATAACTGCATGTTTAGATCTGAACGCAAGACAGTTAAATATGATGTTGATCACGCGTATTGGCAAATAGCATTTAACCATGGAATGATTTCGCAAAACACTTATAATCACGGACTTAAGATTAAGGCAGCTGGCGGTGACATGAAAAAAATGTATTGTGTGGCATTGAGCGTTCAGGGCAGCGGCAAGTCGTTTAACAAATACAAAGAAAAAAAGAAAGTTCCCGGCGGAATAAAATTTCCTGAGAGAGCTGAGTTTAGAAAGATGTACGACTTCATCAGGAACAAAACATTTTATCATATGGATTACTTGGCTTACAAGCTCGGCAATGAGTTTAAGTCGTATGATGTAGACTGCATAGAATTTGCAGATACAAAAATAAATTGTACATTTGTATCAGAATATTTTAAACAACAAAACCTCTCTTTTAAAATTTTATAACAAAAACAAAAGGTAAAATGGCACAATCAAAAATCAAATCCATTGAATTTTCAAACGAATGGAACCCGCCATCGGGCTCTAAAAAATTCGTGTTCAACGTTGAGATGTATAACGGTGACAAGGGAAAATTCTACAGCGAGACACAAACTCCAACCATTTCTGTTGAAACGGAAATATCATACGTTGTCGCTGGCAATACATTAAAAGACATTCGCGTTGTAGTTCAAACTCCAGCGGCGAATTCATCAACGAATACCGGATCAGGTATTAAAAACGCAGAACAGATCGCTAGTTACGCATGTCAGCACGCAAAGGACATTGTAGTGGCTAAGATCATTGCAAAAGAGAAAGGCGTTGATCCTGAAAAAGAAATCGTTAAGCTCAGCACCGCTATTTATAAGCACATGGTAGAGCTTCCGGGATTACCTTTGTGGGATTGAATGGCTAAGCCTCAGATATCAAAAGAGTCTTTAGAGAAACTAAGAAAGAAACGCCTTTTTAAATTAAATGGAAAGGTTGAAGAATCATTTTGGTTATTTGTAGGTAAAACATTAAGGATCGTTCTGTATAAAGGAACCGGCGCCAAAAAATCCATTTATGCATTCACTGCATTTGGAGAAAAAGCGAAGCTATTATCTGAATACAAAAAGAATGATCGCCTTAAAGTTTGGTTTAAAATTGACACAAAGAAAGTTGATAAAAATTATTTCAATAACCTTATCATAGAAGAATTTGACTACTGGCCAGTGAACGAAGAGAAAGACAAGAAGAAAGCGTACAAGAAAAAATTACTGGACGATCATAATTATAAACAATCTAGCGCATTGGAGAATGAAGGTTTTTTAAATCACGGCCAAGGTCCGTATGAAGATCAAATGTAGTATGAAGAAGATTTGGCATTTTAGCGACACGCATAATCTACACAGGCAAATAAACGTTCCTGAAGGAATTGATATTGCTATATTCACTGGAGACTGCTCTAATCCATTTGATGTGTTCAGAAATTTGCCAGAGGCAGAGGATTTCATTAAATGGTATTCTGAATTGAATATCCCCTGCAAAATATTTATTGCCGGTAATCACGATGCCGCGTTCGCTAAAGGAAGGATAACGAGATCGCAATTGTTTGATCTAGGAATTATTTATCTGGAAAATGAAGGCGTAGAGATTGATGGGATTAAAATATGGGGCTCACCAATAACGCCAACATTCGGTAATTGGTATTTTATGAAGCCGCGCCATAAGATGCATGAGTTATGGTCGCACATTCCTGACGATACAGATATAATTGTTACTCACGGTCCGCCAAAAGGAATTTTAGATCTCTCTATCGATAGAGATAATAACTTGGATCAATGCGGCTGCGCTTCTCTTGTAAAGCATGTAGAAAGAATCAGGCCGCGCTACGTTATGTTTGGCCACATACACAACGTAGCGCACATAAAGAATGCCGGAACGTACCAGTGCCCGAATACCGGCACAGTATATAGCAACGGATCATGCGTTGAGGATGGTCAATTCGATAAAGGCCCAACATCACACGGTAATATTCTCGAATATTTCTAACTGTAGAAAAATATTCCCACTCACATTCAGCAAGTTACGTGAATTATGCAAAATATTTTTGCGTAGTAAATTATACGAACGTACATTTGCTAACAAATCAAAACAAAAACATATGTGTAAAATAGAATTCAATAAAGAAGAGATCATTGCGATATACAAAAGTAGCTCGCCAGAGGTTCAGCAAAAGCTCATCGACAAGTTAGGTGTCGAGACTTTCAAATATAGCTGGAAAGACATTAAAACAGTTGCGGATGCTTTAAAAGCTAACGGCAAAACGTTGGATGAAGTGCTTCCGTTTAAAAACCCTGTAAAAGGCAAAGATGGTGAATATTCTGATCAGGAATCTATCAACGCATATGCATTGTTGATCGAAGTGGCCAGAGCTGTAAATGAGGACGTAGATCCTAATTACAATGACAGCAACGAGGCTAAATACGAACCAAGGTTCTTAATGTCGGGCTCCGGCTTCTCGTACGGCGCTTGCGTTAACTGGTGCACGGGTACGGGCGTCGGCTCTCGCCTTTGCTACAGAACACATGAGAAGATGATGCATGTCGTTTCTCAGCCGGAATTTCTGCAGTTATACAAGCAATTCATGAAAAAACAAAAATAAAACAAAGGAAAAATGAAACATACAAAAATCAAAACATTCAAGGACGCCTGCAAGGTAACTGGAGACGATCCGAAAAATTTACCAGACGTGTCGAATCTTTCTCGCGGAATGGGAAAATTCATCTTGGCCGCATTCAAACTTGCTATCATCGCTAAGGCGTTGAATATGGTGGAAAACGGCGAAGTGTGGATTCCAAACTGGAACGATAGTAACCAGTATAAATATGAGCCTCGCTTTTATAAAGCCTCTTCAGGCTCCGGCTTCTCGTGCCACGGTTACGGTCGCTGGAACGCGTTTACGTGCGTCGGCTCTCGCCTTTGCTACGGTTCTTCGGAACTCGCGGTGTACGCAGGAAAAACGTTTATCAAATTGTATAATGATTTTCTTTCATACAGTAAATAAATAAAATAATACGGTTGTGCGCTGGAGAGTTGGGGTCTTCAGGCTCCAGCTTCTCGTACAACGATTACGATAACTGGAACACGAATACGAACGTCAGCTCTCGATTTTGCAGGAACTACTACGACCGGCGCAGACCATACCCACACGGTAAAAAACCTAGATTAAATAAAAGAGCTTTAGTAGCGAGAGTGAACGAGATCTTTTGTCAGCAAAGGTTAGTTAGACTATGAAACGCCTTGGAAACGTTTTCTATGACATAATTAGCGTTGAGAACTTAAAGAAGGCAGAGCGAAAGGCGCGGAAAGGAAAAGGTGATCAATACGGCGTAAAGCTCTTTGACAAGGACCCTGAAGGTAATCTACAGGCCCTACATGAAATGCTTGCGTGTAAGATGTATAAAACATCTGCATACAGCACATTCAAGATATTTGAGCCAAAGGAACGGGAGGTATTCCGGCTGCCGTATTATCCTGACAGGATAGTGCATCATGCCATAATGAATGTTCTGGAAGGGATGTTCGTTAAATGCTTCACTTCAAATTCATATAGCTGTATAAAAGGAAAAGGCATTCATGCTGCCTCATATGAACTGAGGTCAGCCATGAATAATGCGGACGGCACAAAGTTTTGCCTGAAGCTGGACATAAAGAAGTTCTATCCAAATGTTGATCATGATATTCTAAAGGTCCTATTAAGGAGAAAAATAAAGGATCCGGATTTATTGTGGCTACTGGATGAAATTATTGACAGCGCACCGGGTCTGCCAATTGGAAATTATCTCAGCCAATACCTAGCTAATTTTTATCTCACATATTTTGATCACTGGTTAAAAGAGCAGAAAGGAGTAAGGTATTATTTCAGGTACGCGGACGATATAGTTATACTCAGCGATAATAAGAACTACATTCATGAGCTACTGGCAGAAATGAAAACCTACCTTTGGGATAATTTGAAGTTAACAGTAAAACAAAATCATCAGGTGTTCCCGGTTGCGGCTAGAGGAATAGATTTTGTTGGGTACGTTCATTTTCATTATAACGAGATCTACGTAAGGAAAAGTATAAAGAAAGCGTTTGCCCGCAAGATAGCAAGAGGAACAGCCACGCTTGAGGTGATCGCAGCGTACATGGGCTGGCTTAAACACGCGAATACAATTAATTTAAGAATGACATTATTAAAAAAGCATGAAACCCTTCTCGCAGCTTAACATAAAGCCAAGGAATGTGTGCACATTCGTAGGCGACAAAATACACATTGACAAAGTGATCGGCAAAGAGATCATCGCGCATCACTATGAAATAAAACAGTCTAAATTTCCCACGGAAACTAACGACAAATGCCTCTATATTCAGATAGAGCTTAAAGGAGAGAAGCGCGTGATATTCACGACTTCAAAATACCTGATGGATCTATGTGAGCAGGCAAAAGATCATTTTCCCTTCACAACAACGATAGTTAAGGAAGAAATGACGCTTTTATTCAAGTAACAATGAATTTTTTCTACTTGAATATCAAATGGTTACGGTTTTTAACAATTTATTTCTTGTACGTTCGTGAAATTCATTGTACGTTTGTGTAATAAATTGATATTTAAAACTCGCAAAATGAAAACAAACACAGCAACAAAGGCATTAACGCCTAACCAAATTGTAGCATTAGCTGCAAAGAAATTAAAGAAGCTTGCCACTGATAGTAAGGGCATCGCTGATAATTACGATTACGAAGAACAGAAGTCTATTCTCTCATGGCTTGAAAAAGAGGCTAGAGTAGGCGGCTTTGTGTCAGTTCTTGGCAAGAAACAAATCATCCAGTTAGTAAATGTCCAAAGCAGCACGCGCTTTATGGCCGAGCATCGCTTTTATATGTTGTTTAACAATGATATCGACTAAGCCATGAAAAACGCAGAATTTAAAAAACTATTACAAGCAGAATTAATTGCTGCCGGGTTCATCACTACTCAAATAGTTTCTGTTGGTGAAAACGACGGACATACAGTAATCACGCTAAATGGCAATGTGAGCATGAGCAATTTTGACGATCGCTTGCTTATTAACTGGCTTGATGGCAGATTCTCTAATGGCGTTAGAACCATGGAGGATAGTCCATCTAACATCATCATAAACACGCCCAACGAGAAGATGGACAATGAATTTGTGAAGAAAACAATTCACGACTACGGGGTTAGAGCTAAGTTCCTTCAGGGTAACTGCATTGAGTTGAAAATGAATTCTAACGGAACATTTGAGCCAGCATGCAGCGGCCCGATAGTAGGAACGATTAATCGCGACTATATAGAAACGCTTGGCCCAAAGATCATGACGGCCTTCAATGAGACGTATGCGAAGAATATTGATCCTGTTGGCATACAATCACTAATTGAATCCAGTGAGGCACTGCTACTGAAATTAAGAATTATGACTACAGATCAGTGGCACATGGGCGAAGATAGGCCTCTTCGTGTTAAATTGTCTGAGGCTCTAAATAATTTGAAAATTAAACAGGAGGTTCCAAATGACAATAACTGATACAAGAAGGCTGGCCAAATATTTCGGCAACCTTTATAAGATTACGCAAGATCCAAAGGATCGCGAGTCTGTGAGTTATTTAAGAGCAATTTTATTAAAACATAACATGAAAAACAAAATCACATCATCACTCAAAACCGGCGCCTTAGTTGCGATATTAACAATAATGTTTACCAGCTGCGCCGGTAACTTTCACCTGCACAATTCGGTTATTGAGCAAACGGATTGCTACAACAGCTCAAAGGACACGTCGTATTACGCCTCCGTGCCTTATATCAACCACAATTACGTGTATAGGGTAAAAGTGAAGTATGACACAGTAACATACGAAGAGATAGAGAAAACTAAAATGTGGACCAACTGGAAAGGCCCATTAGGAATTACTCTTCACGCAATGGCTTGGATCGCATTAATCGCATTATTTTAATAAGGTATAAAATGAAAAAACAAATCAAAAAGAAAAAGGAAATTGACTTTGACTCACTGACAAAAGCTCAGAAGAGAGTTGTAATTGCAAAGGATGTGATCAAGCAGATTAACGCCAAACAATTGATCGCTAAACCGGGTTGGTATATCAGTTTAGATATGTCCGACTTCACTAGCAGCATGTCGATAAAAGACAATTACAGTAAAATAAAAGAGTGTCGCGTATGCGCGTTAGGCGCGTGCCTTATGGCAACAACTAAGTTCGCTAATGTTCTTAACTTTAGCGATATCGGAAGAGACATCCACAGTCTTGATAATGATAACGTGAAAAAGGTTTTCAGCGAAATATTTTCACCAGATCAACTATTATTGATTGAGCAAGCATTTGAAGGCGTTAGCAGAACAGCATCAAGGTTTGCCAATAAAGTTCTTAAGCAAAGCCAGTTGAGTGGCATCATGGAAGATCGTTGTGATACGTTCTTCAAGAAAAATGGTGGCCGAATGTTTGATCAGAAGAAAACTGACAAATCTGCTGACGATAGACTAAAGGCTATTATGCGTAACATCGTAGAAAATAACGGAACATTTCAGCCATAGTGAAAACCGTCGTATTCATATTAACCTTAAACGGAAACGTGCCGCAGGACAAGTCTTTGCACCTGTTGGCCGGATCCGGAATAAGCACTGTCGCTAGAAGCTCAGGATGCAATTATTGGCAGTCTGCAGCTATCGGAACAGGTGTGGGGTTATTGAAGGAAGGCGTTTACGATAAAATGCTTGGCAAAGGAAATCCGTCAGTAAAGGACGCGATCGCCACCGCCGTAGGATCATTAATAAATTTTAAAATAACAATAGGTAAAAACAAATCAAAACATGAAAAAAAATTCAACACGCAAGAAGAATATTGCGTTCGATAAACTTCCGCCAGCAAGAAAGAGAGTAGCAATAGCCAGAGATGTAATTGAGCAGCTTGACGCAAAGAAATATATTGCAGAGGAGGGGTCCTACGTTGTACCGCATAATTTCGGCAAAAAACACCTAGCTGGAAATAGATATTTTCCAGAATCCGCTAAAAACAAATCCTTAAAAGAGTATTTCTGCGATAGCAAGAAAAAGGCTTGTCAGGTATGCGCTAAGGGATCGTTATTTTTATCTTACGTTAGCAAAGTAAACGACTTTAAGGTTGGTCAAAATATGTGGTTAGATGATCGGGACACAGATGCTTACAAAAAGCTATCCGAAGTATTCTCGTCACCCCAGTTAGAATTAATTGAAGGCGTATTTGAAAATTACCAAAACAGAACTAACATTGACTTGAATCAATTCTATAGACAGAACGATCTGAATTATTTTGAAGATGACTATGCTGATAAATGTCTTCGCGTAATTTGCAAAAACATTATCAAGAACCGTGGAACTTTTAAGCCATAATGGGTAAGCAAAAAGAAACAAGAAAAGTATCTCGGCGACTAGACACTGATAGAATATTATTTGATCACAAGTTTGAAAGAGCTGTATTAGGTTCTATTCTGTTAGAGCGCGAAGCATTCAGGATGCTGGCTGAAATATTCAAACCAGCAGTATTTGATGATCCGGCTAACAGGAATATCGCTGAAGCAATGGTGGCTTTATTCAAAAAATCAAAGCCTATCGACATTCTTACGGTGACGCAGGAATTGAAAGAGGTTGGATTATTGGAAGCTACAGGCGGCGCGTATTATGTTTCCAAGGCAACTGACAATATAGCCTCCGCAGCTAACATTGAATTTCACTGGCGCGTTCTTCAGCAATATTACCTTGAGCGCGAGATGTTGCGGATAGGTAACGATTACAAGAATAGGATCCTCTCGTATGGTAACGATGTGTTCGAAACATATGATTGGGCAATGAAGGAATTGGATTCTTTGATAAATTCAGTAGGAAGCAAAACAGCCAAATCCTTACCGGCACTATTCAAAGACGCAATGAATACCGCTGTTAAAACTAGGTTAACAGGAGAGTCAGTTGGTATTCCATCAGGATTCAGGTACATAGATAACGTCACCGGAGGCTGGCAGAGAAGTAATTTGATCATAGGCGCGGCTAGGCCGGGAATGGGCAAAACTGCGTTTGTGTTAAAAACAGCATATAATATTGCTGTTAAACTTGGAATTCCACTTGCGATATTCAGCTTAGAGATGTCGTCAGAGCAATTAGTTCACAGGTTACTATCCATCCATTCGCAGATCCCGGGAGAGAAATTTACAAGAGGAAAGCTAACGGAAGATGAAGAAAAATTTGTCTATGATAATTCTGAAGCACTTGTTAAGGCGCCAATACATATAGATGATACACCGGCAATATCGTTATTTGAAATGCGCGCTAAGGCATTCAGATTAAAAAATGATAAAGGCATTCAGTTGATCATCGTGGATTACCTTCAGTTGATGTCTGGAGCCGGTGATGAAGGCAATAGAGAGCAGGAAGTAAGTAACATAAGTAAAGGACTTAAGCGATTGTCCAGAGAGCTTGAAATACCTGTAATAGCTTTATCTCAATTAAGTCGTCAGGTAGAGAATAGGCCGGGTGGAAGTAAAAAGCCACAACTGTCAGATCTCAGGGAGTCCGGATCTCAGGAGCAGGATGCCGATTTAGTGTTCTTTTTATTCAGGCCAGAATATTACGGAATGGAAGAGTATGAGCTTAATGGAGTTATGGTAGATGCCAGAGAGCTTGCTGAATTTATAGTAGCTAAGAATCGCCATGGAGAGACAGGGCCGGTGCCGTTAAAGTTTTCCGGGCAATGCATGGACTTCAGCGATTATGATATGTCAAAATTAGGAATTACCGTTACAAAAAGTGATGTTAACGCCTATTTAAAATCCACTGGACAGTTGGAAGATGGCAAAAAAGATAGTACATTTGTACAAGAACCAAAAAATGAATTTAAACAAGAAACATTAACGAATAACGAAGATTTTTTAAACCAAACCTCCCAAGAAAATGAAAGCACAGAGCAACACGATTGACCACGAAAGAAAAGAAGCAGAATATGTATTTAAGCGCAATTTTAACAATGGCGTGATGAAAGCTTCGTATTCACAGATAATTGCATCGATAAGAAGAATTGTTTCCCTTCACTTTGAGGTTCCGATGGTAGTCATCGAACAGCGCGGAAGAAAGAGCGAGCATATAATCGTAAGGCAACTGGTGCAGTATTTTATATATGTACATTGCCCACATATGTCATTAAGCTCTATTGGATCCGAAACCGGAGGGAGTGATCCTTTTGATCATTGTACAGTAAGGTCAAACTTAAAACGCATTTCTGATATTTTGGAAACAGATAAACGTTTCCTAGACACAGTAAACCAGCTCAATGATAAAATAGTTAGAGATATTGAATTTATCTCATCTGAAATGAGTGATCCAAGTAAATTTTATCTATTGGATATGGATCGCATTAGCATCATGGATATCAAAGAAGGAAAGGGCATTGTGTTTGTCGGGATGACAGATGATGAGATCCGAAAAATGATGATGTATCCGGCTACTCAGAAATTGAGTTTACGAAAGGTAAACAACACTGGATTTAAAGTTTTGCAAAAACTTGATACCACAAAGAAAGTAGAAAAAGTATAGGTGAATGAAAGGGTAAACCTTAAACTAATATTATGAAAAAAGCAGTAAAGAAAACCAGACGAAAAAAAGCGCCGGTGAAACATTCAAGTGTAGCGCCAAAGTCAGAAATCGTATCTAACAGGATAGAAGAATTTAGACTTGAAAAAGAATGGAGTCAGGCAGAGCTGGCAGAAAGAGCTAACATGAACCCGGGGCACTTGTGTAAGATAGAATCAGGAAGCCGCAAGCAGGTAAGCTTACCGGTGGCAATGAGGATATCAAAAGCTCTTGGTAAAACAGTCGAAGAAACATTTCAGTGCGACTAAGTGGCAAACCATACAAATATCAAGATCAGCGAAGCAGTTACCTTGGCCAGCAAAATGGGCATAAAGGTAACTGCGGTAACAGCCGCGCGCATTCTTGAGTATGTATGTGAACACGAAAAAAAGAAAAGGTTTCAGTTTACCACGCAAAAGGACGGCAAAGTAAAAATTGTTGAAATAGTAGACATTGGTTAATTTTGGAACAAAATTATATGATGAAAAAGTTTTTCAAAGCATTTATACAGATCTTGTTTGTATTTGCAATGTATTATGTATGTGAATTTTTAGTTTAAATGGACAAAAAAGAATTTATAATCTGCGCGGCCAACAGGTACGATGATGGACAAAAGCACGGCCATCAGCCAATAAACATTACCCACGGATTTGTTGTTTGTGGACGGCGCCATCATAACTGTATTTCTACATTTGCCCAGATAGTTGGATTTCCATATAGCGAAGAGGGTCATAGAATTCACAGAACTGAAGTGCAAGGATTTTTGACTAACACAAACCGTTTTGTAACGAGACAGCAAGCGTATAAGATCGCATTTGAGGCAGACCAAATAATTGGACCAAATAAAGGCTGTCCGACAAATAGTATAGGATTAACAATCGAGGACCTGTATTAACTAATATGCATAGAGGTAACAGGAAAAATAAACGTAGAGTAAAGGCAAAGTGGCCGTACAAAACTCAGAATCCAAGGCGTTGCTTAGCTCCGTGCGATTGTTTTTATTGCGCTGGCGACAAAGAGCAGTATTATAAACAAAAGAAACTTGGGAAGCCGAAATTTGCACGCAAACGAAACAAGAAAGACGACGAGTGACCATGCTTCAAATAATTACCCTCTTCACCATAAACAGCATTTTTGAATTGGAATGTCAGCAACCATTATCTCCAATGGCGAAGATGGTTTACATAAATACATTAACACATCACTTCGAAAACAAGGAAGCTAATCACGCTAACTTAAAAGGATTCGATATAGAAAAAATCAGCATTAAAAAATATGGCTCGTTCGAAAAATACTACAAAGAGATGCAAGTTGCCGGAATTGTCATTATTGGATTGGATACAATTACATTTCCTGCTGTATGGAGCGCTTATGTGGAGAAAAAAGCGCTCATCAGACAGTCTCCTGAAGAAATGATCGCCACAGTTGGCGTTTTAAAGCCTATAGAGACGTTTGAGGCCGAATTGAAGCAACAGGGCGAGCTGTTCAATTTGGTGGCCGCAAAGAACGGCATAAGCGTTTTAGCGGCCAAAGAACTTATGCCAATCTTTATTCATGAACAAACGGTAATGAAAAAGACGTACCCTTCAATCGGGCAAGTGATGTGGCACTTCATGAATTGGTCAAGAAAAGACTACAATCAAAAGAAGTCGCCACCGGTTACAAAAGCAAAAGGAAATAAAATAATTGGATTAGAATAATGGAAATAAAATTCGAAAACAAATTAAAGGCTGTCGCCCAATATTTAGGTCAAAAAATCAGGCTTGATGAATCCAGATTTTCCGAAGAAACAGAAGATAGAATATTTACTCTTTCGGGTGTTGGAATAAACGCCTTTCAGGTAAAAGAAACTAGGATTTGGTATAACGCAGAAGAAATAAGAAGCACATTCATCGACGAACTTATTCTAAGGCCATTATCATCTGTGTCTGAGGATGAGTTAATGGATTGTTTAAAAATAATGCTTGGCGATGACTGGGAAAAAGATTCCGAAAAATTCAAACAAGACTGGAGGGATGTTCTAAGGATAGAGCTTAGTCAGGGCGGCTATGGTAAATGGGTTGTAAAGCCTTATTTTAAGCATTGTCTTTTTGTGTATCAATATCTTCAGTCGAAAGGATATGATGTGCCTAATCAATTGCTTGGAGGAAAAACTATGTATGAAAGCGGATTAGCTGTTTACGAATAGATGCGATCAGTTAGTAGGATGACAACGCGATTAGTGGTCCTTGAATGGATTAAAGTAGGGTTCTTACTTATTGGTAAAAGCACATTTGATCAAAGAGTTGACACTTGGAATAACCTAAGAAAAAGATTAACAATTAAACGAAGAAAACGAATATATGGACAATGTTAATAATGAAAAGGTTGTTACGCCGGAAACTATATTTTTCGACCAATATGGCAGGTATCCTAATGTACACAACGGAAAAGAGTACGAGGCACTGCAGAACATAAGACTTGGATATAGTCGATTGTCTGATCTTGAGAAAGAGACGGTGGCCGCAAGGAGCTTGCTTTGTGAAATAGATGAAGTGTTATGTAGACTGGAGGATTTTACTCACGGATCTGATGGCGATGCAATAACCAGAGTTAGAGGTAAAATTAATAAGTTATATGAGGCCAGTAAGTGAAATGACCTTAGAAGTGGTCAAACAAGAAAAGTCAAAAGGTTTTATGAACTACGGCCTTTGTGATGATATAAGAGCTGGAATTTCCGTTTACAGGAAACTGGTGACGCGCATAAATAAGCGCCGGGTGAAGAATGCCTTGAGCTATCTTCGCAGAACCATATAGGTACAAAATACAGTGCTGACTGTCGCGATCGCGATACTAAGTCGCCTTGCTCTACGCGCTTCTTTATCTTTCTTTTCAATACAATTATTCAATCCTGCGATCTCGAATTTTTGCATTTCAATTTCAGTAGACTTATTTGCATTAACCCTCTGAAGATCTATAATAACAACAGACTTCAAACGGCTGGCGCTATCTTTAAATGCTAATTGTTGTTTTAGAATACGATTCTCCTGAGTCAGCTCGCTAACCCGGTAAATGGTTTTCAGGAAGTATTTAGTTTTTTCTTTTGGGTAACAAATCATTGTATCCCCATCCTCGGTTTCAACGAGTGTCGCTTGCGAATGCGCTGTCAAGCTCGTGAATAAGCTGAGAACTAGAATAGCGATCGATCTTTTTATAAACTTTGTCATAATGTGGTTTTATTTTTTGTTTTACCGTTTCAAGGGAATCAATTTTTTGCTCATACGCGCTCGCCTGAAAAACAAGCTTTATAATGTTCTTTGCCAAGCTATCATTCTCACGCTTTAATTTTGCTTTTTGAGCTTCTATATACGAGTTGTCGCTAATGACTACTTCAGCCTTCCGGGTATAAATAAAGTAAGCCATAATCAAAATTATGGCCAATAACACAGCGTTTAATATCTGGCTGAACTTTAAGCTCATTTATCCTTGTTTTTGAGCTCAGAAAGATACCCACCAACGGCAGGCATGGCTATGATTATGAGCTTGAAATATATTTTTGGATGGGTAAAATCTATTGTTTCAAGATCAAGGGTCGCCCACGCAGTACATACGGATGTCATTATCCCGAGGATAGTAGCACCTATATCACTTCTTTTTTTAATGGTCATTATTTTTTGGGTTTAGAGAATTTGGATTTTAACCAGCTCATTCCTTTCTTAACGTAAGACACTGCGGTAAATGTACCCACCACGATTGCCACGGCCCATGCTCCTAACTGGAATATATCCATAATAATGGGATTCACGTGTTCGCCTTCTAGGAACTTAAACTGAATAAATAAAGAAATACCAAATGAACATAGCGTCCATTTAGCGCCGTAGGAAGGGTCGTGGTCAATTTGGTGAATGAAGTCCATTGTTTAATTTTGTAAGAAAATTATACTATTTAGTTTTGCTCTGTTTGTTCTACTTTCTTTTCTGGTTGCTCTGACTCTAATTGAGTAAGGTCGTATTCGAATAGAATGCCGTTAAGCTTCTTGATATGGTTCACTGGAAGTTCAGCTACAAGTTCATTGTCGTTGCAGTAATACAATTCCAATTTAATTTTTGTTTCATTCTCAAGTTTTTCTTTAGCATCGATATACTTGTCCATCTTTTTAGGATCAACAATGATATCGCCTTTGTCAGTTAACTTGAAATTGCCGTCGCCATCTTTTAATGCGTACTCAATGCTCAGCTTAGTAAGCTTCTTTGAGAATTGCTTTGTGTTGCTTTGGATCTCATCACCAAGTATTGTAGCGGCGTAGGTGAGTTTGTTTTTTTTATCCTGTCTGATAGTGGATAAATAAGGAATTACCTTTTCGTTCAACTCAAGAATACTTATCTCAAGCTCTTTATTTTCTCTATTAATTACCATATGTTTTGTTTATTATTAATCGTCCTCTTCTGTTTCTTCAGGCTCCGGGATGTTTGTAAAATCATCGGAGTGTTCAGTAACAGTCGCGGATCCGAAAACAGTTTTGTTATCCTCACCTTTTCCTATTTTCCAAGTTAAAATGCCATCTTTAATTTTGGCTTTTGGCAATAGCGCCTGATGCTCTTCCAGCCACCCAGCTACCGCGTCGCTTGGCATCAATTGATCGCTACCTATGTTCGTCGGGCAAAAACCTTGATCAAATTGAATCCTTGTTTGCATTATTTTATACTTTTAAGATTTGTAATATACTGATAATTAGCGAAATGACAAAATGTGAATAAAATTTAACATTTAAGCTAACAATCCGGTATTTCTGAGTGCTTTAACAACCTGACCAATGGTATATCCGTCAAATGTTGCGGTGTCATTGGCTATTCCTGAAGTGTTAGCCACAAATGTAGCAGCTGCCACCGCCGTTGTTGGCTGAACTATTGGCGTTGCGTTCCAGAATCCAATTTTTTGAGAAGTAGCTAAGCCTATCTTGCCCCCAGTTCCAGTTCCAAACGCAATACCAAAGGTGTCTATCATTGACAGGTTGCCGTTTAGTCCGAGAGCCCAGCTATTTGTTATTGTGACGCCGGATCCAGCCGTAGCCGCATCAACGTAAAGGCCATATGCGTCTGTTATGGTAGTTGTCCCTACCGTCGCGTAAATAGCCCCAGACAAATACCAATCCCTCTGAGTGGCAACCGTTCCAGATGTCGCCCATGTCTGAGTTCCTGCAGTGTACTTTAATCCATGTACCTCCGTAGACACGGTTCTCCCTGTGTTATTTGGATTAGTGAATGTGAATGTTGCAGTTGACCCACTAGCAGCTGCCGATGGCGTGAACGCGGTACTTGAGTTATTTACCTGCATTCTATTTCCTGTACCAACAGACAGCACAATGAAACCGCCAGTCGGCGCATTCAAGTATGTAGATCCAGCTCCAGCAGCATTTGATAACATCCAATTGGATCCGGATGGCGCCACTCCTAAATGAAATGTTGCTGTTGAATTTGAAATACCAAAAGCCACATTGTCGCTAGTCCCAAGAGAATATTTTCTAGTTATAGTAGCGTTCGTGCCTGCCGTTAAAGATTCTATGTAGCAGTTATATCCATCGCTAAGAGTGCTTGCGGAGCCAAACGCAACGGTATTTCCAGTAAAATAGTTAAAGTATTGTGTAGTTAAAGCTCCCGCATTCCAAGTGACAGTTCCGCCCCTTACGATAAAGTTAGAAACATTAGTTGAAGCTGTTCTTGACGTGTTGTTAGGTGAGGTGAAGTCAAAATTTACCGTTGAAGCTGTAGCGGCAGTTGGAACAAATGTGATTTGAGTTTGAAAAGTAGACAACACAATATTACCACCAACCAATAGTCTGGAAGATGAAGATCCATTTAAGTAACCATCGGTTCCTGTCGCGTTAGCCGCCACGTGAAAGTTAGAAACGGTAGGCGTTGCTTGATTAAACCAAATGGCCCCGCGACCTGCGGCAAATTCGCCAATGTCAATAATACCAGTCCCGCGTCCAATTCTTACTTGCGACAATACTCCGCCAGCAGGAGCGGCATTGCCTATATTCACTAACCCATCAGTTCCAAAACCATAATTATTAGTTATGGTAGCATTTGTCCCAGCCGTAGCGGCCTCTACGTACAGCGCATACGAAGTAGTGATTGTGCTTGCTGAGTTAAACGCATATGTTACTGTTTTTTTCCAATGTTCTCTCTGGGTGGATATTGCTCCAGCAGCCCATGTGCGACTATAACTATTATATACAACCCCAGATATTTCCGTTGTCGCCGTTTGTCCGGTGTTGCTTGCATTAGTATAAGAGAACCCGGTAATTGAGCCAGAAGTGCTAACCGCTGGAGTGTATTCAACATTTCCCTTCTGGCTAACAGTCCATAAATTTACAGTATCGGTAGTTGTTTTAAATTCGAAAAGGTTTGTTAAGCCGCCAGTACTAACAGAAAACTGAGCTGTAGGAATAACCGCCACAGTAGGGTTTATTTTAATACCAGCATTTGTGTAAATGGTCATTAAGACCGCGCCATTATTTGTGAAGAAATTCACATTATGATTAGAGGTTGTCCCAATAAGCAAAGCACTTGATATGTTTGGCGCTATAACACCAGTAACTCCACCGCTGGTGAAGTATCCTATCCCGTTTGTTTGTGTGTTTCCGCCAAACCCGGCAGCCCATCTACTAGACATGGTAACATTGGATCCGGCCACGGGCAACTCAAAGTATGTTCCGTAGTAATTTGTGTACGTCGTTGAGTTTGTCGCGGCTATAGTTGACCCACCAAATAGATTTGTATAAGCTGCCGAAACTGTTCCAGAGCTAGATGTATCCGTATGCGTAGATGCAGTCTCTTTAAATATTAATCCGCTTGTTGTCCATGCAGCTGAAGAAACGTTTCCACTTGCAATGAACCTAGTAGCTGAAATATTGAATGCCCCTAAATTTACATTGGCAGTCGCGCCTACGTATGGAACAAATCCCGTAACAGGAGTATTACCAGCGCTGCTTGAAATAAACCATTCGTCAAGGTTGATTGGGTTTGTTTCTGCGCTCTCGTAGTTGTTTGACATTACGAAGCTGGCAGTGCTATTAACACTGTCTCCGCCGCAACCCTCTACAGTAATATTGTTTGTACCAGCATTACCGGTAGAGTCATTTATCTTAAAGCATTTTGGATTTTCAAATATAGCGCCACCCCTGATATTAGGCAATACAAGTATAACAGCATTTATGCTGGTATCAACCATGATGACATCATCATCCATGGTAATATTGTATGTAGTGGTGGAAGCAGGAAGATACTTAATGTTCTTCGTCTGCAGTATTCCATTGTTTCCGCTCAATCTTCATTAAATGATAGATCAGCATAATTTCTACTCGCCTACTATTTCCTCCGGTGTAATTTCGCGGATTCTCTTGGGCGTACCGTTTTCCATCTTGTAGATGAATATTTTGAATTCGTCCTCACCTTTTCCCGGCTGGATCATATAAAAGATCTCTGTGCGATCGCAATTAAGCTCCGCTACAACATCTGTTACAGAATCGGATATGTAGTCCTTGAGGATCTGGACCTTATCCACCATGCCACCTAAAATTTTGCCTAACATAATAAATTTAAAAGGCTAATATACTGATTTTAAGTGAAATACACAAATTGTTGGTTATTTACTACATTAAGGCCATTTTTGTGGGTTAATGTCGGCATTTACCTACATTTAGGCCTTTGGCTGGCCGGTCCCGCTCATCAGTTCCTTAAGGCTGGTAGTATACGTGTACGGTATGGCTATTTTGATAGGGCCTAAGCCTACTTTTACTTTAATGTCAACCTTGAGATCAATATTCTGTTTGCTGGTCACAAATTCGTTTATATTCACAGCTGAGAGGATAGATCTAGGACTGAATTTTACGTTCACGGCGATATCGGATGTTGCGTTTGCTGCTATTGTTTGCTCCTTATCGCTTTTTACTTCAGATACAAGCTTATTGTTTAAGTAAGCCTTGTATTGTTGCGACACGATCTTAAAACCGATATCACTGTTATTTGTAAATGCGAGAACAAGATCAAAAACAATTCCGTCCATGCCAAACACATGAAGCTTCACGCCTTTAAATTTAATGACGTAATCCATTATCTTGGTGTATTGATAATACAAGAACGCGCCAGTCAAAGTAAATAGCGCTATTCCTCCAATGATAAAATGTTTTTTCTTAAGCTTCATTATGCTATCTTAGATTTTACTTTTGCAAAAAGATCAGCAAATGACACAATACCTATGAATACCAGAATGGTAACAACAGTTTGTGTAGCCTGCAGTGCATTTCCACGTCTCATTTGCTTGTTTATCTCTTCAAGCTTTCTGTCTGTTGATAATTCGCTAAACTTCATAATATTATTTCTTTTTCCAAGGTTTCTTTATGAGCAACCATGCACCAACACCTAAAACTACTACACCAATTCCAATACCTACATATAAGCCGGTATTGCTTTTTGGTTTTTCAGCTTCTACATTAGGGCTGTTTAATAAAGCCGCCGCTAATGTCGGATCTGACTTACCTGCATTTTTAGCAGCGATAGTATTCGCACTTGCCTGCTTGTCTTTTATAGCAAGCTTCTTTGCTTTATTATCTTGAGCTTTTTTCAATGCCGCACCAATTGGACTCGCTTGCTTTTTAGCAACCTTTCCTGCTTGGCGCGCATTAATTCTTTGCAATTTACTTGCTTGCTTAGTTTGTCTTTTATTAGCACGCCTTGCTGCACCGCGACCACGAAAATCTTCGAATGGTTCAACAGGGTTGTTGACAGGATTATCTGTGAACTCATGTAAGCCCATTAAATCCTGATAGTGGATAAGTCCGTCATTTGTGTCGGATAGTCCCTTGTTATAGTTTATAAAATCCATTGTAGTTTCCGTTTATTTTATGATATTCCTTTTATAATTAAAAAAATTCCTGACGCAAGCATGATCACAATAGCCGCTGTGGTCTTTGGATTATTCTTTACTGCCTCAACACTTTCTTTTACTTGTTCTTTTGCTACTGCAGTTCCAAAGTCTATAGCCCCACGAAAAAAGGCAAGAGCATCTAGCCCTTTTTTATAGCCTCCTGTTCTATCGTTGATAATATTTCCGCCTTTATCATATAGCTGCTTGCCTAAGCCAGCATTTACATGGTACACCGCGTTGTATGCAGACTTCATGTCCTTGAAGTCATTTACACTCTTAATGTCAGGACCGAATTTCCCAAGTTTAATTCCTTTCTCAAGGCCTTTCTTGAAATAGTCGATGGCTGCTTCGGCTGCAATGTGTGGATCTGACAATAGGTCTGGGTCAGCAACCACATCTTTACCTGTGCTGTCTTTTATTGCTTTATAATTGTCCAACCCGGTGATCTGATTGAATCCTCGGCCACGTAGGCGCCAGCCATCGCCGGGTCCGTTGCCGATAATTCCAGCGTACACATGGTTAAAGAATTTCTCTTTATCTTTTTTCAAAGCATCCAATTCTGCATCAGACATCTTTCCTGTTTTAGTAGGAAATATTTCTCTAATGCGCGCATTCTTTGTCCCCGCGTAAGAAACTTCACTTGCTGCTGGATTTAAACCACTTTCTTTATAAGCAATACCAAGAATAGCATCCTGAACAAATTTATTCTTGAGGCCTTCCTTCTCGGCTTCTGCTTTAATGATCGCAGCGTTCTTCTTTTGTAATTCGTTTAATGCCATATTAATTTTGCACCAAAATTATAATTATGCTTCTACGTCAACTACTGTTGAAACAATTTTAAATACCTTCTTGCTTGGGTTAACGAAGTAGATCCAGTATGTGCCATTGGCCATCTTTTCCACCTTGCCTATGTTGCCCAAAAATTGGCCTTTAGTTGTTTTGCCAGCCTCAGTACCTATGATGCTGTAAACCTTCGCGCCGCCGGTATTAGCGTAAACCTTTTTCTTCAAAAGATCTGCGTTAGATTCTGCCAGCGGTTGAATTGGCTGTATTTTTACCTTTGCGGTATCTGTCTTAGAAAAAGGCTCACTGCTTTTTTGAGCAGGAGGTGTTGCAGTTTTATTCTCTGGTTCTGGTTTTGTATCCGGAACTGGAGGTGTAACTTCTTTTTTCTTTGTGGCAGTATAATACCATAATCCGGCAGCGCCTAATACAAGGACGATGCCAGCGATCAAATATGTTTTTTTGCTAATAGCCATCTTTTCAGTAAATTAAATTAGTAATCGTGTAACCTCCATGTTAATTCCATGGAGGTTACTTAGTGATTACTTTTTTGTTACTGTAGCGGCAGTTGGAGAGCCCTTCTTAGCGAAAAATTTGCTTTGTACAGTTCCGCCAGCGATGACTCCTACTAATACAGATACAACTTTCACCCAAGTTTTCTCAGTTTTGATAAGCTTCTTAGCTACTAAGAATCCTACTCCTGCACCTGCTAACGCGCCGATCCAGTTGTTCTTTACTACTGATAGGCTTTTGTTTACGATTTCCATGGTTGTTTTGTTTGTTTTTATTGGTTTGTAATTAATTTATATTTTTTCGTCGTCTCTTACTTTCAAGACTGTAAATGACATAACTATAGTTGTTATTCCAAGCCCTAAAAGAGCAATTGCTATTGTAGATAACTTTTTGTCAGAAGGACTGATCTTTGTCATCAGTAATATTCCTGATCCCACAAATCCGATCCCTAATCCCTGAACCTTTGCAGCTAATTCTATTTTCTTTCTGCTTGCCATTACGCGATCTTTTTGCGAGAGATTAATTCATAAGCCCATACGCCGCCAAATACGCCTACGGCCCACCAGCGACGGTTAACGGCTTTCTTGTTGTCTTTCACAAAGAAGCTACTTATTAAAAGAGCTCCAGATACTATGTATCCTACTTTCTGAACTTTTGTCATACGCTTTTGTTTTTATTTGTTGTTCCAGTTTCTACCGGCGCACCTGTAACTGTAATTTTATTTGATCCTGACTTCGGGAAGAATTTTGCTTGCGCTCCGGATCCAATTATCGCCAAGAATACAGCCGATAAAGACGACACTATAATTCCTTGTTTAGCAAATTTCTTTGCCAATAAGAATCCAGTTACAGCACCAATAGCTGCCCCAACAGGATAATTTTTAATGCTTGTTGTTATTTTAGTGATCATGTTATATGCTTTTATATGTGAAGTAAAGTCCAGCCCCAACTAATACGCCACCAACTAATGCATTTGGAACGTAGTCTTTCTTTTCTTGTGGGCTCGGTGTATTTTTGCGAGTTCCAATGTAAATGCCTATACCAATTACGCTAAGGCTTAATAATAATTTTGTTGTCTTTTCCATTTTTATTTTTTCTTAATAGTAATAATGTTTGATGCAGTTAAAAATGTAGCGCATCCAACAATTGCAGTAAATATTCCTGATAATGTCACAAGCACTTTTGCAGCCGTCCTTAAATTTCTATCAGTTATTCCATCTGTAATTGAATGAGCAAACATTACTGTGCTCGCTCCAGAAAGAACCAATCCACCGCCAATGAGCATCCCTTTGGTGCGGTTTCTTTTTGAGTCTTCCTTAGCCTGTTTTTGTGCGTTTTCGAACGTCATATTAATTGTATAAACTTATTTTACTTAACCATTCCGATACTGCAGGAGCCCAGTGGCTATCTGTCAACCCCGGAATCATTAGGTCGTATTTTGTTTTGTCTGAAAACACTTTGTACGCGGTGCTGTTTAGCGCGCTTTCACCTTTCATGTAGTCAAATAATTTTTCTCCTGTAAGACCTTTGAACGCGTTATTGATCAGTCCCATGGTATTCTTGTTTCTGATGCGTGTAAACGCCTTATAGAATCTTTTTTGATCGGTCCCAGCTCCAGACATAGACTGTTGCAATTCGAACATAATATTTCCCATTGCAGTTTTAATTGCCGGATTCTGAAGATCGCCAAACAAGTCTTTACCGCTTTCGTCAGCCACGTGAATTTTCTTAGGATCCAACTTAGTGTTCTCTGCGGTTTTAATTCCTTGTTCTGCAGCTGCATTTTTATCAACCTGACTAACGCTCATGTTGATATAGTCAAGAAGCGTATTTGCCTCTTCCTGATTTTTTTTACTTTGGTAATAAAGGAATGCTAACACTCCGCTACCAAGCAAAACTAACCCTGTTATTTTTTGTCCTTTACTTAAGCTCATCTCATTTTTGGTTTAAATGGCACTGTGCCGGTTTTTACAGCATTCACTATTACCCCAACTACTACAGCTGCTACTACAAGTCCGCCAACGATCAATGTAATTTTACCTACCTTGAATATTCCACCAGCAAAACCGGCGATACCTTGTCCAAGGTCAACTACTTTGTCCCACGCGCTTGAATCTATCTCAAGGCCGTAGTTCTTACTAAACACTTGACGTAATGCGTGCGTGTTAGCTTCTCTACTTCCTCTTTTTTTCCAAGCAGCTAAAATTACTCTGGATCCAAGGTTAGGACCGTATTTGCTGTACACGCTCTCCGCCCACGTCAACCACTGTTGATCAGTGCTTGTGATGCTTGGTAGCGTTTTGTACGCATTTATATTTTTTAATTCTACTTTACTCATTTTTTTTTATGCGCTTGCACTAAAGTCTACATAACAATCTGGCGCTCCGGACCTAGACGGCATTCCTATGATGTTATTATTTGTTTTATTCAATATCTTAACAGAAACAAGATCTCCTGCGATGAACGGGAATTTTATTGCTGTACACTCAATATTCACATCGGATATATTTTGCGACATAAATTGCTTCTCTGCTGTTACCATGATCGGCTGCAATCCGCCACCTGTATTTCTATAGATGATGATTGCGATCGATATAAATCCCTCGCCTCCATCTAAAGGCGCCAGTGTTACCCAGTACCCGGTTCCTGCATCATTCAAATTACTATCAACGTCTGTTGAATTAATTCTTGTGACCATCTTCGCGCATACATCATAGTAGCCTGTTGTCCCTACTGTCCATACACCCGTAGCCAATGTCATCCCGGTTATACCGCTTTCAACTTTTGAGTCAAAAGCGCCAGCGTCCGCGCCAGATAAAACACTCCGAACTCCCGCTGCTACTGTTGCGTAATAAGTGCCTATGGTTTGCAAGTTTTTCCTAGAGTAGAAATACGGTGTAGAATCTCCACTTCCTGTATTTGCTTGAGATAGTGTGGCAATAAAATTTGTATTGTTCACTATCTTTACTAGGGCACTTCCACCATTTGTATTTATCACTAACGACTGAGCTCCATTTATCTTAAAACCTGTTGGCGCCGTGATGGTGATATTGTTTGTTGCTGCGTTATTTGAATAATCAACAATTAGCAATTCCCATGTAGTCATCCAGTGGTTTGCTGGAACCTCCAATAAGTTAATGGTAACAGCAGCCGATGATGTGTTGCAATTTAATGTAACGTCATCTCTGTAAATGCTTGGCGTGCCACTTACGATCCGTTGGTTATTAGTATATTTTTGACTTGATAGCTGTACGGCCATGTTTACCTTTTATTTCTTAGTATAATATTTTACTTTTTGCAGCTGCAGGGTATAACAACTTCTTTAAATTTTTCTGTTCGTAGAAGAATGCTAATGTCACTGTGTTGCCCGCTAATACCGTGTACTCAACAACGTCCATCCCATCAGGAATAAACGGCCTGTTTAATGTACCAACGATATCAAAGTTGACAACTGTGCTTTGCACTTGCATGTTATCAACATTTAGCGCTACGTTTAATGGCGCTACACGCTGCTCACCTGCAATACTCTTGTTTTTAAATACAAGTGTTTCTGCTTGTTGCCCGGATACGTCTCCTGATACTACTAACCTCGCGTTGTAAATCATTGCAGGGTTAGCAAGTAAATTGTATAGTACATCAGTGTATTGAACTGCTCCTGACCCATCCACAGATATCTTGTCGTTGATATTCTGTGAAGTAGAGAAGAAATAATCCATTGGCGTGCTTGGATTAAACAGCTCAAGCGTGAAGTCTAATGCGCTATTGTTGTTGAAAGTCAAAACCAATGGTATTAACTTTCTGCCGCAATGATATCCTATTTGCTTGTAGGTATTATCGCATGGGTCGTTCGATAAAATAAATTTATCTACGCCTTCAACAATAACTTTCCTGTCTCTTGGAACAATAACCTTTGACGCTGGAGTTCTACCTCCGTAGATCTTAGTTCTACCTTTAACCGGAACATTTACTTGTCTGCCTTTCTTCTTTGGTGCCTTTTTGGCCTTCTTAACTTTATTGTGATCAATTTTTTTGTTGATCTTTTTAAGTCCTCTTTTGAAGTCGCCACTAAGGTCGCTGAAGTCTATGTCGTCAAAAAAATCACCATCGTCCTCAAACTCGATAGTCTGAGCAGACGGGTCGTAATCTTTTTCTGTGTCAAAGAACGGATTAACCTCTTCCCCATAAAGTTCAGATTCAAGATCATAATCCTGAAACTCAACGTTTGTAAGGTTAAGGTTGTCTAAATTTTCTTCCTTTAAATCTTCCATAATGATCTAACATAACTGTCTACCTTTTATCTTAGTTCACTTGCTTGGCAATTTCGCCAGCTTCGAACTTCTTTATGTACTCCATGATATTTCTCATGCGAGCTAAATTCTGTGGTGTCTGTGCGCGTAAAAATACTTTCACGAACACATAAATTGCATCTACCTTACTGAAACCTAATCCAAGGTATATGTACAATGCATTAATGTCAGCACCAAATTCGTTTGATATAGGAAGACCAATTTTAGGGTTTCTATATTTATGACTGAATTCATGCAATAAGATGATCATACGCATCGGAACAGTATAGTTATCAAACCTCATTTGGCTTGTCTCTATAATTCCGCTGGTGTGTCCTATACGCGCGGGCGTGCTTAACGCTTGACCGGACATATAGTCCTTGATCACCGGAAAATATTTTATCTTAAAACGATCATCATTTGTTTTGAAAGGCCTTCCGGTTGTTGCCGCTGTTTCAAATCCACACACCTGACTAAAGTAAAGCGCTAATGGTAAGAAATCTCTTGAATCTTCATCCAGCCAGATCTCATATTCCTTCAAAGGCTTTTCTTCAATAATCACTTCAAAG
>Ga0172380_10002383_pt1 | contig 29121 bp, 38 predicted proteins | sample Leawe162metaG_FD_119747 | JGI IMG/M metagenome (GOLD analysis project Ga0172380, IMG submission 119747) | Leachate microbial communities from a municipal landfill in Southern Ontario, Canada - Leachate well 162 metaG | ecosystem: Engineered > Solid waste > Landfill > Unclassified | place... | reverse complement strand
GAGCAATTATTGATATAGATAATGTTGAAGCTGTAAAAGATTTTAAATGGCATAAAAATGCTGATGGATATGCTGAAACATCATTACCAAACAACACTCACTTAAGATTACATAGGTTCTTATTAGATGCTCCTGATGAATTAGACGTAGACCATAAAAACAGAAAAAGATTAGATTGTAGATTTGATAATATAAGATTATGTACAAAACTTGAAAATAATCGCAATGTCAGTGTTAGAAAAAATAGTAAAAGTCAAGTTAGAGGTGTTTACGAAGACAATTATGGAAAATGGGTTTCTTATATAAATGTAAATAAAAAGAAAATACATTTAGGTTATTTTACAAATATAGAAGATGCAAAAGAAATAAGAATAAAAGCAGAAAATAAATACTTTGGGGAATTTGCTCCTAATATATACGATGAAGGGATTGATACATTATAAAAACGAAGTTATTTTTAGATATGGATGGGACATTGACCGCAAGTTGTAAAGCTTTTTGTGAAGTATATAATTACATATATAAATATCATAAAAACTTCAAACCTGCAAATTGGGAATTAGTAAATAAATTTGATTTTAGCGACCAATGCCCAATCCTAAAATCAAAATCAGATGTATTAGAAATATTTGAGAATCCAATATTCTTTAAATTATTAAAACTTATTAATAATAATACATATGAAGTAATAAAAGAATTAAATGAAAAATATCATATTATTATAGCGTCTATTGGTACTCCTACTAACTTATCATTGAAATCTCTGTATCTGAAAGAAACATTACCATTTATTAAAGACTATATTTTACTCTATAATAACGGTATTAAAATGAACAAAGAAATAATCCAAATGAATTATCCTGAATCAATTTTTATAGATGATATCACGACTAATTTAGACTCTAGTAATAGTGTGGATAAATACATATTCGGCAAGGAATATTCTTGGTCACAGACAAATAATTATGAGAGATTATGGAATTGGACAGATATATCTAAAAAACTACTATAAAAGGAGAAATAAAATAATGGATTATAATATTTCTATTTGCCGTGATTGCTCTAGAGAATCGTGTTGCAGTTACCCCTGCGAAGCATATGCAAATCAATTATTAGAGTATGAAAAGTATAATCAACCTATAATAAAGTTTTCAAAAGGAAACAATTCTTATAAATCTACCATTTTAAGTGAAAATGAAGGAGATAGTTGTAATATGAATAAAATTGATATCGAAGATATTTTAACCTGTTCTATTGACAGTCCTGAATTTCTCCAATGTTGTAATGGTTTAAGAATGATTTCTACTATTATTGACTGGAAATCACTTTTATCAATTATGGTAGAAAAGAATGAAGAATTTTGTGAGTCAGAAGGATTATGCGAAATCTGTAGAAGTGAATTAGAAGAAAAAGAAGAATCTAGAGGTGAACATTTTGGAACAGAATGCTGCGAGAGAATAGTTGTATGCCCTAAGTGTGGATAATATTAAATTAATAAATTAAAAATAAAGGAGGAACAATTAATATGATTATTGATCCAGGAAGAAATAGCTGTACAATATGGTTTATTAATAAAAGTAAAATGCAAACAATAGTCGGCAATCCCAAAGAATGTGTTGATAGAATCGTCAAATATATTACAAAAATTGTTATAGATAAAGAAACTGGAGAGAATAATATTATTCAATGGTGTAAAATTAGATTAGATGTGACTGGAAGTGTTGGGAAACTTTATGCTGATTTGTTTAGGGAGGGAGGGATTGAGTTTGAGGCAGTAAAGATTGTTGTGGATATTTTGTAGAATATAATATCATAAAATTAATAAATATAATCGAAAGAAGGAATATTAAAATGGCAAAATTTAAGCAAATTGGTGGAAGTCCTTATGAAATTTCAGCAGACGAAAAAGATATTTTAGTATGGTTACAATGCTTAGAAAATAAATCTCATCCTACATACTTAAATACTCCTTACAACTTGGTACAAGGACAACGATGTCCTATATGCGATAGCAGAGAACCAATTATTGCATATATCATCAGATATTATGTAGGTAAAACACAAGATGATAAAGTTAAATGTACTGTAATTAAAGGGGCAGTTACAACGATTGAGGAAGCAAAAGATGAAGTAGTAAATATTTTTAAGAAAATTATTAGGCAAAAATGTCACAATGTTATTGTTAATGATTTAGTAATGTTTGAAGACATTGCACCATCTTGTCATTGTGGTAGTAATATGATTGAGACAGATGGAAATGTTGAAATTGTTGCAAGAATGAGTGGAGAGTTTGACAAAGGTGAGTTTTTCATTGATATAGTAAAGGCTTAATAATTCTAAGAATAATGATAATTAAAATAAGCACTTTCTCCTGAAACAAAATCTCTAAGCACTTTCTTTACGAACCCAAACGGATTCCTAATGTGGAATTTAGCATTGAATAGTATAGAAAGTGCTTCTTTTAATTGGTCAGCATTAGCAGAAACATCCTTTGTTATTGTGGCAAATATAATCGCAGCAGAACTTGATGGATCTATCCGGCAATCACCTAAAACTTTTACCAAAGGCCAATCTTCATCTTTCCAAAATTCTTCTTTTTGACAGTCATAATTTTGAGAATCCAAACATACATTATTAGATATTTGTGGTATAGGTGTAATGATTGAGACATTTTGTTTAACTTCTTGGACATCTTGTCTTTTTTTATCCACAGATTTAGATTGGATAGGAATTCCTAATAAATCATATAAAGCCTCTAAATTAATCCTATATGATTTTCCATGATACCATTCCTTAGATTCAAACTGTTCAGATATTAAAACATTTTTATCTTCCAAATCTTTAATTGTTCTTTGAATTGTTTTAGTAGATTTGTTTAATTCTGAGGCCCATTGATCTACTGTCTTGTATACCCATAAAAATCCATTACGATATTTGGTTGCTCTATTCATCCAATATTTTAAACGAGATAATAATTCTGCTTGGGTCTGTCCGAATACATTAACAACAGTGGGTTGAACAACAATAGGCATTTCATTAGGAATAATTAAGTCTAGCATAAAAAAATCCTCCTAACATTTTTGCGAATAGCAAGCTAAGAGGGTAGACATGAAATTTTTAAAATGATATAATAAACACATAAGTAAATTTCATCTAGCCTCTGGGATCTCCTAATGATGTCGAGTTTGCCGACACAGCATCATTAGGAGATTTTTAATTGCTTATTCAATTAATTTTACTAAATCATTACTCAATAAAAAAGTTAGCAGTTTCCACAACCACTAACTTTGATTTTCTTCTTTAATTATTACCAAAATAATCATCAAATTCTTTTCTAATTGCTGAGTCCCATTGAGTTGTAATATAGATATCATACATAATACTTTTGAGTTCTTCATCTGTTTTAGCATTTTTGATTTCAAGTAGAGTTTCTTCGATATAATTCATTTTATCACCGTTACTAAAAACTTATAAGAAGTTATAAAATACATACACACTTTATAACTCTATGTTTTATTCCTCATTCATCGTGTTCTTTTTCGCACGAGTTACCTCATACTAATCAAGTTACTTAACACTCCAAAGGCTTAAATTCCCTGCTAACGAACAGGTATATAATATTCCAATAATTACATTAATTAACTTTAAATATCTTATAATTCTCAGTATCTCTTAAATTTAAAGATGCATTTAAATCTCTATCTAAAATACTACCACATCCAGTACAAATCCATTCTCTGTCATTTAAAGTTAACAATTTATTAATTTTACCACATTCATGACATGTTTTAGAACTTGGATACCATCTATCTACAATTCTTACTTCAATATGATTCCATGTTCCTTTATACTTTAATTGTCTTCCAAACTCATATAGACTTTGTTGTTGAATTGCTTTTGATAGATGCTTGTTTTTCATCATTCCAGAGACATTTAAATCTTCTAACGATACAAAAGATGGTTTGGTTTTCACTATCTCAGTAGTCGTTTGTTGAATATAATTATCTCTAACACCATTTAATTTGTGTTGAACTGATTTTATCTTAAGTTCCAGTCTGATGATGTTTTTAGTCTTGATATATTTTAAACCATCACGATTGGTTTCATATTTCCTAGAAACTTGCCTTTGAAGTCTTTTCTTTTGCTTCTCTAATCGTCTCATCTTTTTAGTTTTATTGATGTTTCCATAAGTTTTACTATCTGAACATATAGCTAAATCCTTAATACCTAAGTCAATTCCAACTCCTTGATTTAATGGAGTTTCAATACTATTGGGATATTCAATCCCAACACTTATGAACCAGTTTAGTCCATCAAACGAGATTCTGGGATTAATATATTTAACATCTTTACCAAAGGGAATTCTATTATGTTCGGCTAATCTTACCCAATTTAATTGTTGCTTATTACCTTTTTTACTTTTAGCAAGTCCTTCAAATTTAACATGAGTCCCAGTGAATTGTATTTTAACATTGTCTTGATAAAATTTAGGAGGAGATTTCTTTCTAGTTTTGAATTTAGGAAATTTTGCTTGACCTTTAAAGAACCTTTTATATGCAATGCAAGCATCTTTTACTGCTTGTTTAGATACATTGTTAGAAACACTATTCAACCAACTAAATTCATCTGTTTTCTTTAATTGAGTTAATTCTTTTCTTAAATCATTATCAGAAATAAACTTACCACCATTAGCATAGTTTTCTTTTTCTCTACCCAATGCCCAATTATATGCCCATCTTGCAGTTCCAGCATTTTGAAACATTAATGTATTTTGCTTATTATTCGGTACAAGCATCACTTTGATTCCTTTGATCAATTTCCTCATCTCCTTCCTTTATTAAATCATCGATCATTTTTCTAGTTCGATTAGCTCTTTTACCTTGAAGTCTACAACTAAACACAGTAATAATTTGTATTAAATCTTCCACTAATTCTTCTTGTTGTGTTTTCTCAGTGCTATCCAATATCTCAATTTCACAACCATTAAGATTTGCCATATATTCTATTAATTCAAAACCGAATCTAAGAAGTCTGTCTTTATATAAGATAATTATCTTATCTACTTCTTTATTATTGATTTTCCTTAGTAATTCTCTAAGACCTTTTTTCTTATAGTTTATTCCACTACCAATATCAGTAATTACTTCATATGGTTTATTTAGTGATTCTAAATATTTAATAAGATTATCAACTTGTCTTTGTAAATCATCTTTTTGTTTATTAGAAGAAACTCTACAATAACCAATAATGACTTTAGGTTTTTCTGAATCATCTTCTATATTTAAAACTTCTTTTAATTGTTGGTGTGAATAATATCTATAACCGTTAGAACCTGTGTGACTAGGAGTTAGTTTGCCACTTTTATCCCAATTTCTAAGAGTTTGTGGAGTCCTAGAAATTAATTTCGAAAACTCATGTATGCTGTAATATTTCATATATTTTTCACCTCTTAATAATTATAGCATACATGAACTATAATGTAAAGAGTAAATTTATAACTTTTTATAAGTTTGTGTTAACTGTTTATAGCCTTCTTCATTCACTGTTAATCCAAATTCTTGCTCGAATGTTGTTAAATTATTATTTTCCATTATTAAAACGACCTTCTTTCTTTATAATTTATTTTTTGTAATTCTTGATAATATTTCTGAGTAATTCTCCATCTCTAAATAGATAAACATTTCTTCCACCATTTTTTACATCAATTCTAATGCTGTGCATTGGGAATCCATTCATCAAAATAAATCCTGCTAATCTTTGTGAAAAACAATTATATAATTCCAACTTTCTCACCTCCTTTCAATAAATTGGTTAAATTTAGACATAAATAGAGAGAGAATCTTAAATTAATAAAATTCTCTCAAAAAAACATTATTATTCATTTTTTATGAATTTTGACAAACCTTGAAACCCGCCTATAGCTTGATTCTTAAAATCCAAATATCCGATAAAAGTAAAGTTTTATGTTAAATATTAATATTTTTAATTTATCGTCTTCTATCTTGCTTCCTAAAAAAATAGTGTAAAATTTAGCAATATCTTACCCATCTAAAACCCTTATATAGCAACACTTTCAGACTTCACAATAAATCAATTCACACAAAAACAGGTCTAGAATCAATCAGAATTTGTTATGTGATAAGTTGTTAGGGTCTGATAGTTATAGAGGTTTAGAAGACGAATATTTTGTGATATTATTGGTTATCCTCCGATATAGATTTTTGTACATTTTCAATAACTTGATTAACTGCTAATTCTGCATCTTTTGTTGCTTTTTCTAAAACTTTTGTATAAATAGTCTGCATTGTTGATTCTGGTACAATAAGAGTATTTGTTGGTGATATTTCTTCTATTTTTTCATTTGAAATTGCTTGTGTTGCTTCAGAATCTTCAATTAGTGCAATGGGACTACTAGTATTGCTAATAATATTAGAATCACTTGTAACATTATTTAAACCTTTTTTAATCTCTATTAAACTAGCTTCTACTAGTGACCTCCACTGATTTTCATTTAAATTAATTCCATAATTTTTACCTAATTGAGTAGCTGAATTTATAGCTGATGCAAGTTTTGTACTATTATCAATTTGTAAATCACTAGATACTTGTTTGGTAAAAAGAACTGCGTTTTTAGCTAAAATTTTAGCCGTATTAAGTTGTTTTGCATTTGTATGTTGTTTAATAAATGAGACTATGTATGCAATTATTATTGGTAAACCAGTTGTAATCACTGTTAGTAGTAAATTATAAATTAATGTTGTAATATCCATTTTAATACATCTCCTTAATTAATTTATTTATTTTCTTCTTTAGATTTAGTTTCAAATAATTGTTTAAATTTATTTTGAACGAATTCTAAAACAGGTATTAAAGATTTATTTCCCATAGCAATTCCATTTTCTAAAACACTTGAAACTTCCACAAGAACAATTGCACTATATAAAATACCAGAAATTTCTTTACCAAATAATATTCCATCAATAATACCTAATTGATTAGAAATATAAAGTAGACATCCATATAATATTGTTTTTACACAAATCCCATTTTTTAACTGTCTAGAAGTCAGCACTTTTTCTTTCCATGCAGAAAAATAATTAGCAAAATTTAGCGAACCATATTTAACTATTACAATGCTTAAATGTTTTGTTAAAATATCGATTACAGTCAAAATCGTAATAAAGAGTATCACCTCTTTCGGATAGCCAATCGCTCCTAAAAATGTTCCAAAAATAATACTTAAAAGGAGTATTCCTTTATCAAAGAAGCGAACGATAGTATCAGTACCTTGTTGGTAAATTTCATTCCACATGTTTTCATCCACCTCTTTCACAGTTATATTATTTTCCAATTGACTTGCCCTCCTTTTTATGCTATTATTATAAATAAGGAATTAGCTGTGATCGCAACACACTTTTTCCGCGACAAGTCCAGGGGCAACTGGCTTGTCGAAATACATAGATAACTTAAATATAAATAAATAATTAATTTGATTTGTGTAATTGATTTAATGTAATAAAAGAGGTGTAAAAATAATTTAATTACACCTCTAAAAATCATCTATAAATATATTAATTATTCTTTAAATACTCAGAAACAGCAATTAAAGTGTCTTTTGCACTGTCTCCACTAAGATATATCTCTCCATTAACATTTAATTTTGGCCCTCCCACTGTAAACACAACATTAGATTTCATTGCGTCAGCATGAACATTAGCAGAACCATTCCTACAAAACATAGCACAACCACCAAATTTATTTGCTAAAATTAATGCATTTGAAAAATCAGCAGGGGTAAAATATACAATGCATTTTTCCATTGAAAATTCATCTCCTTGATTATTATTTTCTTGTTTGCTTTCTAAAACTGCATTTTCAAACTCATCATAACTCCAACTACCTTGTGATTCAAAAATCTTACTATAAGTGCATCCTGGACATAAGGTATAACTCAGTTGCATATGGGGATAGACATTATCAAGTGTTAAATTATATTGATTCATTAACTTTTTAACTAATTCAACCAAACCATTAAATTGTGCTTGTGGCATTGGATATTTAGTAAAATCTCCTGCTATACCTATACCTATAGCATTTTCATTAAACCACCATGTTCCATAATTAGTTGAATAAGGTGGTTTATCTGATTTAGTATGAGAACCTTTATAATTTAATGGTCTACCTTGTCTAATTGTTCCATCAAATTCAACTCCAAAATCATATTCTGGATAGTCATAATTATAAGGGTTCCATCTTTTAGCAATAGGAACAATTGAAGGTTGATTATCCCCCATATGATGAATTACTATTGCTTTAATTATGCGATTGTATTTAGTTGACATAATTGTTTCCACCTTCTTAATGTATTTATTAATTAATATTTACTACTAAACAACTTATCATCAAATAGATAATTCTTTTGTAGATTTGTGTAATTCAAGATATTCATCATAATACTTCCAAACTAATTTTGTTCCATCTGATAATTTACCTGATGATTTTAAAATATCTTTTGCACATAAAGATATGCTTCTAGGATTTTTTATATTATATTTTTTACCAGCTTGTTTCATAGAGTCAAAAATTTCTCCTGTTGTTAAACATATAACTTTTTTACAATTATTTCTACTCATCTTTAATAAGTTATCTTTTGCTTCAATTTTAGAGTTATAATTACACCATCCTAACTTAAATCCTTGTTTTAGATAATTTCTAACAGATACACTATGTAATTTTAGTGTATATGCAATTTCAGATAAGTTTCTAATACCACTATTCCATAAATCACAAACCACTTTAACCAAACTACTACAAGCAAATTCATGGCATTTTAACCAGTCTATATCATCTTCTGTAAAATTTAAGATGTTTGGTAATTCAGATTCCATGATACTATTCTTTATCCATTCCAACTCTGACTTTCTACAATCTAAAATTATGTAATTTTCAATACCGTTATTTTTAGCTAACAATTCTTTGTTCTTATCGTTTTCTTGTATATCTTTTAAAGAATCCCACTTACTATTTGTTTCTTTATAGTGCTGTATACCTCCTACTTCACAAATTCCATTTATCTTATGTATATAAAAATCATACCTATAATTTTTACACCATTTAAAAGTTGCTTTAGATAATTGTGTTTGAAAACCTTTATCTAGTAATTGTTCAAATACATTAAATAAAATCTTTTCAGGATAACTTATTCCATCTGAACATCTCGGACAAGCAAATCCATATTTTTTTAATGTGCTTGGTCGTATAGTTTTCTCACATCCACAATCTGGACATTTCATTGGAATTTTTTCATTTGAACCATGAGAATATTTATATGCGTCTTCTTTGTTTACTAAATATTTAATTAATTCTGGATTTGTTGTTGATATAGTTTTACATTGGTTACATAAAATAGATCCTTTACAACCCATCGTAAAATCATTGATTCTTTTTTGCTCCGAACCATGTTTAAGATGATCTAAGCACTTAAACCAATATCCCTTACTGTTTATACCTAACGAACTGTAACTAACATCTTTAGGACTCAATTTCTTGCCTTTTTTATCAATATTTAATTCATAGTCCCAACGTGCCAAAATTCTATCTGCTTCATTTTTTGATAAATTCAAGTAGCACCATTCAAAGAAATTAATCCATTTTTTATTTCCATTTATAGCACATTTTTGGCAATAATATTTATCATTAACATTATATTTTAAATATGTCTTCCATTTAATATTTTCTAATAATTCACCACATCCATCGCATTCTACATCAACCAATGCGTTAGAACCATCTGATAAATCTTCAACTTTAACTTCAAATTCATCACCCATTTTTGTAAACTTATACTCTCTTTCTTCATACCACTTTTTAATCCTAGAATTCCATTTTATTATTACTGTTTTATTAATTAACATTTTCAATTCCACCTTTCACTTCAAAAAACTTCTACAAACAAAAAGAAGACTAAATTGGCTTAGTCTTCTTCCATTCCACAAGGCAGTTATTTAATTTCTTATTATCTATAAATAACCAGAACATCTTATGATTGTTGGCGTTTAGAGCAGATAATTTATACCTCAACCCTTTAGACATTAAATAATTCCTTAAATTTAAACTGTAACAAGGGAATAATTGAATATCATCATCCATATTATTCAATTCCTTCATATTATTTATATTTTATTTTTCATAAATTGCAATAAAACTATCAAAACCTTTTTCTTTTAATTCTACAATGCGCTTGTTTGCCAATTCTCTGGTATTGAATGAACCAGTTACTACGCGAAAGAAAATTTCCTTATTAGGTTCAGGTTTAACTTCTTCCTTCTTAATTTCACAACTTACGCTCTTTTCCTGTGTTTCATTATTTAAATCAATCCAAGAAACATTAATTTTTAAAACACCTTCAATAGATTCACTTACAGGAATATAAAATACGCCTATTTCGTTTGTAACTAATTTCATAGGAATTACTATATTATTTGGTTTTATTAACTCTACATTAATTGTTTGTTTTGAAACAGATGAGGTATTTACATAAACATTAAATGATTCATTAGGTTTATAAACAGATTTATCAGTTGTCACAGTCAATGTATACACAGGTTTTGGTTCTGCTTTAATAATTTCCAAAGTTATACTTGCAGTTTGTGTTTCATTATTTGGATCAATCCATGTTGCTATTCCATAGAATATTCCTGAAACATTTTCTATAAATGGTAAAACAACACATCCATTAACATCAGTAGTTACTGTAGGAGAAAATGTGCTATTTGGACGAGTAAATTTTGCTGTTATTTTTTGATTTGCAATTGGTGGATTTGTAGAAATATTTATATTTATTGGTTCTAATGTTTTGTATGTGGTTTTATCTGATGTAAGAGATAAAGTGTAGATGGATTTGGGTTCTGGATCTGGTTTAGGAGGGATTGGAAGAATTGTGTCTGTGATACTCCACCATTCAGGAAAATAATGGGTATTAATCAAACCAACAGGTATGTAAAATCTTCCATTATTACCCCAATTAGAAGAATAAGAATTTAAAATTTCCAATACTTCTTGACCGTTTAATATTTTATATGAATTACAAGTCAATTCGTGATATCCGTAAGTAGGTTCATTTATTCCACCGTCAGCAGGAGGAGTAAATATAGGATTTTCCTTACTAATTTTATAAAAACACGGTGTAATTTTCATAATAAAAGTTACTGGTGATTTTAATTGAGTCAGAGAACTTTTTATTTCATCAAGATTATAAATTCTACAATAAGATGAAATACGATGTTGATATGCATTTTCAAATAAAATTTCTTTATTTTTAATTAATTTATCATGGATAGCAGGAAATTCTTCGTCGTATGGAAATAAATCAAACTGACATATTCCCTCGTCTTTTAAGTGCTGCAATGCTTGACGAGGATAAAGTCCATGCCCCCACCAATCAACACCTTCTGTACGATTTCCATATGCAAAACCTACAGACATTTTCTTATATTCTCCACTTTGAATTTGTTGAGTAATTTCTCGACAAACAGCTAAAGAATTTGCTACACATGAATTTACTGCACCTTGATTCTTTACATCATGATTGTATGGTAATTCAAATTCTAATGGAAATGATGTTAATATTTGTGGAATTAGTTTTGAAATATTCCAATCTCTTTCATCAGGTGGACTTAATTTTGCACCTAAGGGTATTGAATGATAATCTATTTCTTCTGACATATTTCATTTTCCTCCTTAAAATGAAATAAGAAACCATTTTTAAGTTTCTTATTTCTCATTAATTTTATATTTATTATTTATTTACTATATACTTCCAATCATACACAAACTACTATTGGACAAATCGCTAGGAGAAGGATATTTTATATTTGGTGTAAGATCAATATTAATGCTACGAAATCCATCTGAAATTAATTCGCTACATATAACTGAATTTGTATTAAAATATGGCAATATGATATTAAGTTTTAGGCGAATAAACTCCCATATAAGCATCTTATAATCATATCGTTTTCCTAATTGTTTAATCAAATAATAAATTATCTTTTCTCTCAATAAATTATTTAATTCTAAACACCTATAAATATCGATTCTTCCTTTATAATAATCCAAATTATTGAATTTTACATTAAACCATCCGGCTTCGATAATGGTTTCATTTTTTACAATAATTGCTGAATGTGAATAGATTGAATTTTGAATATCACAAATTGTTTCAGGAATAAAACCTCTACCTTCGCCTTTTATCAATAAAATATCACAAGGCATTAAATCTCCTGCTTTTAAATCCATATTATTCACCTTGACTCATTAATGCATTCATATACACTTCACGCAATTCTGTATTAATATCTTTAAGATCAATAATTCCTTGAATTTTCCATAATTCTAATGGGTTATTCAAGATACTATCTAAATTAATACTAGAATGTTCTAAAATTGAATTTAAAACATTAATTTTAATTTGTAACTCAGGAGAAATTGATTCAGATGGAAGAATATTAATTACATCTTTTAGAATTAAAGCGATTATATCTGTGAAATATTCTAAATAACTTACATTTTTACTTAAACTTCCAGTTCTTTTTTCTAAATCTTTTTCTAAAATAGTCCATAAATCAACATTATTATCACTCATTAACACAATCCTCCTAAACAATAAAGTTCTAAGTTTTTATTTGTTGGATTTGATACCTTAATTATAATTTCATTTACATTTGTAGATAGTTTAATTCTACCATCTATTACAGGAATATCATTAATATAAAATTCAAGTCCACTATTTTGAGATTCTTGATAAATACCTATAATACTAGTAAATTTTGTGAGAGTAATAATTGGCGTAGTAATAAATCCTTGAGGATGTAAAATCAGTATTCCATCTCCAATAGAGCAACCACTTAGAACCAAATCATTTCCTAAAAAATCTTCATCATAAAAACAGAGAGATAAGAGATTATTATTATTTATCGCTTGTTTCTTTGCTTCTAACACTTCTTCATAATCAAATTCAAACATGTTATTTTCAAGTGTTACAGTTTTATTAATAATTTCAGGAATCATAATTTGTTCAAGATCATCCCAAGAAATTGGATTTTCACTATTTGTAACAATTTCCTCATAGACAGGAACAGGGACTAAAACTGTCTCACCAAACTCATTAACCTGTTCAACCATTTCTTCACTTACCGCAATTTTATATACATTTTTAACAATTTCAAATGCGGTTACTTTTTGTGAAGTTGTTACCTCTATGTAGGATTCTTCTCCTGTAATTTCGTCTATGACAATTTCATCTTTGTAAAGTGGTTGATTTTCTGAATTGACTTTTTGAATTAATTGACCCGTACTTTCTTGCACAGTTTTTGAAAGTTGTATGTCGAATGGTACGTGAACTGAATATTCATAGGGCAATTTTTCTCTGCCGATTCCTGTAATTTTGTTAGATGAACGATCAAATAATATTGTTTGCAAATTATTTACCTCCCTTATATATTATTTTGTTATTTGGCAATTAAAATAGAACTATCTTGTTGTTTGGTTGATAATTCTTGGATAAAATTATTTATTGTTTGTTCTATGTTGTCGAATTGGTCATATTTAATTCTGAGGAGAGGGATATTATGAGATAGGCAGTATTCTGTTTTAATTTTATCTCTTTTCTTAGTCTCTATAAAATTCTCTTCTGCTTTTTCTTTAGATAAATTATCATAGCACCATTGGTAAAATGATTTACCGTTTTTTAATTTCGTTTGCTTAGATTTTTCTGCGGAGAATACATTTACAATACATGTATGACAATAATGCTTATCATCATTGGCATATACACCTCTTTTACAAGCCGACCAAGTTATTCCTGTTAATATTTCTCCACATCCATCACATTTAATATCTACCTTCACTTTACTTCCATCAGATAAATCTTCAACTTTTACTTCAAATTCATCTTTATATTTAGTAAAAACATAGCCCCTAACCTCATACCAATTTCTATTATTCCCACTCCATCTCATCTTTACAGTTTTTGTTAATATCATTCTAATAACCTTCTTTCAATTAATAAATTTCATTCTTAATCACAAAACTTAAATACAACAAAAAGAAGGTCAATTAAATCAACCTTCTCAATCCACAATCAATATTAAATTCCAAACCCATCACCTAATACCAAAATCCCTATTTCTGCCCAACCACTTTGTATAAACAGGATTACTTTCCTTCTTATCAAATACAAAATAAACCATATGAGAATTAGGATTTTCTTTGGGAGGATACAAAGGAACTAATCCCTCTCGAATATAGAAATAAGCTTGACTCAGATTGTAAATATAAATTAATTCTCTATCCATAATTTTCACTCCATTATTTAAATTTGAACATAATTTTAGAGAGAATTCTCATAAAATCCTCTCCAAAACATAAATATTCAGTTTGTGCCAAACTCGCAAACCCTACTCCCATAAGGGTTAAATATAACATAAAATCATAGATTTATTTGAGTGGTTAGGTAAACGAATAAAATTTATTAATTTTCTCAATCCTAGCCATAAATGGCATTTCACTTTCATACTTCTCACATTGATCTAATAATACCTTCGATCCAGTAAACAATATTCTATTCTCATCATCCAATTTAAATTGCAAAGTTAAAACTTTATTATTTCCATCTTTAACATATTTGCTATCTCCAACTTTAAATGAAATAATTTCGATTTCCTTTCCTAGTATTTCTTCGATTTTAATTTTATCTCCAATTAATGCATTCATTTCTTTTGCAAAATCCGAAAATTGTTTCAATTATTGCTACCTCAATTTCTTTAATTTTAGTTACTTTTTTGCAATAATAGTTGAGTTAATATTTTAAACTCAACTATTAATTTACATGAACAATAATACAACTCTTTATTATTTACATATCAGATACTACTGAATAAATCCCATCTCCTATGTCGTTTTGTGGTGTTGCCAAAATAGGATCAACTTCTTCTTGAGTTATCCACCTTGGACATCTCGCCTGAATCCATTCCGCAGAAACCTTTCTCATTTTCCATTGACCTAATAAATAATTGTACATATCAACACATCCTTTTCTTATATTTACTATAATATTTCTAGTAGCATATTTATTATATTTTCTGAACTCTCAATTCTATTACTAGTTAATACCAACTCATCTTTTAACATTGCAATATATTCATTCTTATTATATTGAACTTCATCATATTCCCATCCTGAAAATCCTTCTTTCTCGTCAATACTTTCTTCATCAATTCTTACAATATTTGTTCTTACATTTACAGCATCTTCTAATACTTCTGTTTCTTTTACTTCAACTGCACTACTTCTTACTAGCATTTAATATCATCTCCTCATAATATTTTTTGGCATACGGTTCTAATGGTTTAATGAATTTTTCTGATAAATTATAAGAATTACACCACATTGACCACCCTTTATAACTATTTATACTGCACCATTCCCCATATGACATTTGATAACCTTGTTTACATTTTACTAAAATCTTTCTCATTTTCTTTTTTAGTTTCTTTGCTGTGGACTTTCTTAAAAGAATATAATCTCCAAAATGTCTATATCCTATAAAATCAACTCCTCTAACTCTGGTGGGGAATACCTGATAATTCCCTTTTAATTGGAGTTTTAAATTATCTTGCAAATATGTCTCAATATCTTTTCGCAATTCATGCAAATATTCTTTAGATTCGTGTAAGATAACTATGTCGTCCATATATACTATTGCATATTTTACTCTCTTAATTTCCTTTAGCCAATGTCCAAAATAAGTCAGAAAATAATTTGCCAAATATTGAGAGGTAAAATTTCCGATGGGTAAACCCCTTCCATTTGGAATACTATCAATTATTTCATCCAATAACCAAAGCAAATCTTCGTCTTTGAATTTCTTTCTGAGAAGTTGTTTTAATATCTCGTGGTCAATATTAGGAAAGAATTTTTTGATGTCTAATTTAAGACAATAAGTGGTATGTTTTTCATCCTTCATATATTTATTCATTAATTTAAGAGCGTGATGAATTCCTTTATTTGGTATTGATGCACAACTAAAATCCACAAACGTATTTATCATAATTGATTCTATTTGTAGCATAATTGCCCACTGGCAAATTCTATCATGAAAATATGGAAGTTTGTAAATTTCTCTTTCTTTACCCTTGTCTACAATTGTTGATATTTTATAAGGACTTGTTTTATAAGTTTTATTTATAAGGGATTCTTGAAGTAAAAGTAAATATTTTTCTTCATCTTTATTTACCATTTTAACGTCTTTATAATAAGATTTTCCTTTTCTTGCACAATGATGAGCATTAACTAGATTGCTATATTCAAATATCTTAGGATAAATATTACCGTATTTTTTCATTTTCCCTCTTTCTGCTTTGTGTGCTAAAACCGAGCTTTCGAGAATTAACCTACTAACACAGTATTTTGAAGTCGTTGTGTGTTTTGGCAAGAGCCAAGGCAAGAAATATAATAAATAAAAATACACAAAGTAAAGTCACTGCCGATATTTCGATTACGATTCAGTGAAGAATTCGAACAATTAAGATAGTACGTCCCTGCATTCGACTCATTATTCCAATTGCCCCTGACATGCGTGACTATGAAACTGTATATTTCTTGCCTATAGATAACTATATTAGACTATATTTTGCTAATACAAAGCAAGCCACCGCCGAAAATACGACTACGATTCAGCGAAGAATACGAACAACTAAGATAGCACGCCCCCGCATCCGACTCATAAGTCCAACGGCCCCCGACAAGCGCGACCAAGAAACCGCTTGTATTTGCGTTTTGATAGAAATAGTCGTTTAACGGACGATTACTCGCCCCCTTCGCTTCGCTTGGGAGATACATAAAATCACAGTCTCCAGAATGCCCTATAGCACTGATATAACCAGTAGATTTTGCTAGAGTGAATCCACAGTTTTTATAAGGAGTAACTTTAATATCATCTACAAATCCATTATCAGACCAGTACGCTTGATGAATACCATTACACTCAATATTTAATCCATCTGCCCACTTCCAAATATTTCCCCAAGAATTTTCTCTACCTCGATAAGATATTGAGACTAACCCGTTTGTTCCAACAGCCATTCCACTCAAATTACCAAGACTTGATGTTCCTCCTGTAATATTTGCCATATTCGTTAATCCATCGTCTGTTTTATTAACCACCCCTAACCCAATTGCAGTTTGAAAATCAAAAGTAGCATATTCAATTGACATTAACATTACTTCTGCATAATCAGCCAAAACATCTAATTGTTGCCAGCCAACACCACGATTAGTAGCTAAAATCCTTGTCTTTGCTCTTGTTAAATCTTGTGTCAATCCACTAGCAGGTTTAGAATTAATAATAGATGATAATTTATCTCCAGTTGTTGCCGTAAAATCTGCAATTTGTTCATCAACTAATAAATTAATACTTGCCGATGTATCATAAAGACTACCTTCATATGCAGGATAATAAATATAATTATATTCAATTTCATTTCTTACAAAGTTTGGATGAACTTTAAATCCTGCAACTGGAAAATCTGATACATAATCTCTCCATTTTCTTAAATGAAAACCAATTCCTTCTATTCCACTTGTAGTTTCAACAATTGTAGCAGTTACCCCAGTTGAAGCAACTCCAATCGTAGCAGTTGTTCTTGCACCTGTAGTATTAGCTGTAAAAATTACTGTTGCACCAGTTCCACTCGTTGTCCATTCTGTATATGTAAAACTTCTAATTTTTGTTGCAACTAAAGTTGTTGTATTATCCGTACTAAGAACTGGAACTGTAAATACAACTCCATTTAAGGTTATAGTTAAATTGCCACTTGCTGTACATGGAGCAGTTACAGTTAATGTATTTACTTCAACATAATTTATTGGCTCTAATACTAAAGGGATTCTCCTATAATAAAATTTAGGTTGTTCAACCATTACTTGAACTTGAGTACCAATTGGATAAGTAGTTCCATCTTTAATTATTTCTACATTTGTTAAACCTGTTTCAATAAAACCAGTTTCTCCATAATATGCTAATACTGTTCTATCATCTGCTAAAATACATCTTTTTCTTTTATATGCGTTGATATTGTCAAAATTCGCACCTGCTGTTTTCCCAATAGATCCAGCTAATCTAGTAATTTTATTATTCGGAATATCAACCTCTATTCCATATACAGGATTATCTGTTGAGCCAATCATCCCACTGATTTGAGCAAAACTTGTTACATTAAATATTTCTTGCTCCGCTTCTTCTAATCTGGCATCTAATGTAGTAAATGTTTTTACCTTTGCTGCTGAATTTCTAGCATCAACAATTTCTGTATTATCTGTTCCTGCTTGTGATACAATGTTATCAATTCTAACATCTAATGCAGTATCTTTATCTTTTTGTCTTTTCATTTCAGTATCAATTATATCTGAGTTTTCATTCAAATATGTATCCCAATTTCTCGTTCCTTTTTGTGGCTTTGCTAGACCATAATTTGTAGTGTTAATTATTGCCATTGTTAAAATCCCCCTTATTATTTTTTATTATTTTAGAAAAACTTTTAAACCTTCATCTTCACTAGAAAAACTTATTTTATATTCACTTGAAGAAATCGCTGAAATACTTGGAGTCCCAATATATTCTTCAGATAAATATAATCTTATAGAATTGTTATCAATATACTCTAATTTATTTATAACTTGATATTCTGCTTCGCTAATAAACTCTCCAAATCCACCATGCCCAAATGTATTTTTACCAACAATTAAAGCAATTGGATAAGTATTTAAATTATGATTAATTTCAATTCCTAAGTCATATGGAGAATCCCATTCTCCTGATTGTAATTCATTTTTAATCTCATTGATACTTTTTACTAAATTAGATTTATCTGTAGTAATTAATGTGGATAAGTCTCCAATATTAACTGTATTTTGTGTTACTTCATTTAGAGAAAATTCATCAATATACTTCCAAGAAACACCATCATGTCTATATCTTTTACCAGTATCTAATGTTTTTGTTGTCCAACCTGCTAATGGAGATGGATAAGTTAACGCTATAGCAGAATAAGTAGAAACAGGTTCTTTCCATATTAATTCTGTGGATATTATTGCCAAATCAATTTTTTCTAGTTCTGTATTAGAATTTAATGTAGCAGATATAGCATTATTAGTAGCGATTATAGTATTGTTCTTTGCTGTATTCACATCTGTAATACTTGTATTAAAAGTAGATTGTCTAGATGTTTCATTTGTACCACGAGTTATTTCGTTGCTTTGTCTAATAGCTTCAAGATAAAACCTAATATCTTCTGCATTTATTCTATTTGTTTCATTTAAAATTCTTTCATCTTCTGAAGAAATTCGTATTATTTCATTATTATTTCTAGTTGCTTCATCTACTACATTAACTACAATATCTTGAAAACTACTAACTGGATTCCCATCTTTATCAACGCAATATATTCTTTCTGCTGGAGTGCGTATAATCCCTCTTCCCTTATAACTCGCTAAAACTGTCTGACCGATTTCAGAAGAATTAAAAGTAATTATAGAATTTAAATAATTCACATAAAATGAATTTATAGATAAACCAATATTTGTTTTTGATTCATTGTAACAAGCAATTGAATATATAGAAGTATTATCAGGGTTTATTGTCCATGCACTTACTGTTGCTATTTTAGTTGCACCTACATAATCTGTTATTACTTTACTTTGACCTGCTCCTGTTCCACCTGTAATAGAAATTGTGAAATCATTATATCTATCATTTGTTGCAGATGCAGAACTTGTTAATGTTATTGATGTATTTGCACCAGCTTGAGCTGTTCCAATTAATACAATAGTTACACCATGAAATTCTGATGGCAATTCATCAAGAACTATTTTACTTCCACTTGAAATTACACATAAATCACTTTTATCAATATATGGAGAATCAGAATTGTTGCCGCGAAGCTCTTGTAGTAAAGGATTATTAAATTCAAATGCCATTTATATTATCTCACTCCTTTTTATTTATTAGTAGATTTTTATTTATTTTCCATTAATACTATTTGATTCTAATTCTTGTTGAATTGCATTATTAACATTAGTATTAGCAAAAACATTTAGTATTTCAATAAAATAAGGCACTTCTGAGCCTTTAAGGTCAACTCTGTTTAAAAATGCTAATAGATTGTTTTTGATTTGATCAGATATTTCATATTTCATTATTTTTTGTCTCCTTTTTATTTATTATTTATTAATTGTTGGTTTATGTTTTTATGTTTTACTTTGCAGATTGGAGCGTAGATTGATTATTTATGTATTCATCGTAGAACATCCATTTTAATGGTTCATTTGTGATCGGGTGTTTGCCTGCTGATTTTAACATACCTCTACAACATTCTCCTATATGTGACTTATTAATATTATATTTAGTAACCACATCTGATATTTTATCAAAACATTCTAGAGTAGTTAAACATATTACTTTTTTACAATTTTTATAAACCAGTTTATTTTTAATTATATTTTCAATTTCATTGTCCGTTTTTAAAACATAATCATCATAATACATCCAAATTAATTTCTCTCCTGTATCTGGATGAGTTCCTGCTGATTTTGTTTTTCCAATACAACATGAGTATATCCTTCCATGTGTAATATTATATTTATCACATGCTTCATTTTGAGAATTGAATATTTCTTTAGTAGTTACGCATACCGTTTTTACACAATTTCTTTCTTGAGCTAATATATAATTTTGTTCTCTGGCTTCAAATGTACTATAATCACACCATCCTAGTTCTGCCCCTTGTTTTAGATATTTAATTATTGTATTTCTATTAAATTTTAATATTTCAGCTATTTTAAGCGCATTTTTTATTCCCGTTTCCCATAAATCACAAACTTTTTTAACCAATGAATTACAAGCAAATTCATGACATTTAAACCAGTCAATATTATCTTCTTTGAAATTTAAGATATTTGGTAAATTAGATTTCATAATACTGTTTTTAATCCATTTTAAATTTGGTTTTCGACAGTCTAAAATTATATAATTATCTTCTTTAATTCCATTTGCTTGAGCTAATTCTTCTTTTTGTTTATCATTATCTTGAGTTTCTTTTAATGTTACACTACTCCAACTACCTGTGGATTGTTCATAATGCTGAAGTCCATGAGTTTCTATAATACAATTAATTTTATCAATATAAAAATCATATCTATACTTACCGCACCATTTGAAAGTTCTTTTAGATAATTCTGTTTTAAAAATTAATTTTAATTGTTCTAATACAGCAAACATAAATTTTTGGGAATATGGGATATGATCTGAGCATCTAGCACAACTAAAACCTTTCTGTATTAATTTTGTAAATAACATTTGTTTTTCGTGACCGCAATCAGGGCATTTCATTAAAAGTTTTTTACTTGTCCCCATTGAATATTTATAGGCATCTTCTTTATTTACTAAATATATAACTAAATGAGGATGTGTTATTGCTACCATATTACATTGATTACATATAATACTGCCTTTCTTACCACTTGTAAAACGACCAATTCTCTTTTGTTCTGAATCGTGTTCAAGATATTCAAAGCATTTAAACCAATAACCTCTTTTATCGAAACCATCAGAACCATAACTAACATCTTTGGGACTCAATACAATCCCATTTTTATCTACATTTAATTCATAATCCCAACGTGATATTACTATATCTGCTTCTTTTTTAGGTAGATTATCGTAACACCATTGATAAAAAGACTTACTATTTTTTAATTTTATTAAAAGCAAATTTTAAACCTCCTATAATATTAAGAAATTGAATTTAAAGAACTCACTAAATCATTAAAATATGATGCAAAAACTACATCTCCACTAACAACAGAAGGCACACTTGTAGATGCCATTAGAGAAATAGCATTTCTTGCCTGATTGAAAATTGTTGCTGTAAATGGATTCCCGCTAACAGCATTTGTAAAATCATATCTCCCAGTCAATACTCCTTTATAATCCATAAATTGTTTAATACGTGAAACGAACGCCATCCATTCAGATGCATATGAAATATATTCTTCTCCTTGAACCTTCGGTAATGTCCATCCAAAATCATATGGTCTTACTGGCGTAACTTCCGAAACTATATAATAAAAAACTGCTTGAGAATAATTAAATGGCAAATAAAATATACCATTATTCCCATTCCAACTTCCCCAACTATTTGGACAAATCCAATAATCAATCCCTGAAATATTTTTCCACCCAATCATACAAAGCAAATGTTTAATGGTATGAGGTGTATTATATATATATCTGTAATAATTCCACCATTATATCTAGCATTATATGTATCATCTGTTAACCAAAAATCAACTAATGTTGCACCATTTGCTAATATTCCTGCTTTAATATCATCAACATTAGTTGTTGTTGTATAAGAATTAAATCTTCTAGTTTGAGCCTCAGTTAATAATTGACTACGATAATTTATTGCATAATCTTTTGCTGTTAAATGAGCAGAATCATAATTAGCAACATCTAAATCAGAAGTATATGTATTTTTCCATGCCCTAGTTGTATCAAGTTTTGGTATTCCATCTGCAATCATATTGTCTAATGCTTGAAAAACAATCATTCCTTCTTCTTGCCAGTCTCCAGCTTCTCTATTCCCATAAACCCAAACATAATCAAAGCGACAATAAGATTTATTTCTAAATTTATATTCTTGAACTTCTTTAAAATAAGCAATTGCATGACCAACACAAGAACTTGGTTCTTTCCAAACTCCATTTATGTAACTTCCCTGACTATCAATAATCGGATAGTATGGAGGTAAATAATCTGCCATATTTATTCATCCTCTATATTAGAAATAATTATATTATCTTTATTAATAATTGAATCTATATCTTTTGGTACTGGTTGAAGTTCTGGAAGTGGAAATGGGGGTATGGAATTAGATTTGCCTGTGACTGGAATGATATTTTGGTTTGTTCCTGACATTGTAAATTCCTCCTTTTATTTTTAATGTGATTATGAAATTTTCCAATTAAAAAGACTTAAAAAATGCAATTATTACACATTCCCTAGATTCATTATTCCATCACAAATAAGTTCACAAATTATTTGTGCATCAGATTTAAACTGTTCATTTTGAACAGTTTCTTTTTTTATGTTTTCCATTTTGTTTTCACTCCTTTCTGTTTGCAATTATTAGAAAAAGAATCCACTAAATTATGAATCATAGTGGATTCTTTTTAAACTTATGATAAAATAATTCAATAAAGAAGAAATTTTAATTCTTTTTCCCTTTGCAAATAATAACTGGATATCCATTGCTTTTAACCCCATACTCAAAATTGTTTCACATATTTTTTATAATCATCCAATGTTTTAAACATATATTCACCAGTGTCTGGATTAATAAAAGTGGAAGTTGTATAAATATAATCAATTTCAGGTAAATCAGTATTTCTGTCTTTTAATATTTTAATAGCATTTTCCCTTAGTCTTTCAAGGTATCTATAAGAAATTATATCTTCCTCAAAAATGTAATAATTATCCTTTATATTAAATATTCCTATTTCTTTAAACAAAGATATTATTTTCAAGTCGAATCTAGGAGAATTAAAAAATATAGTTTTATTCTTGTTAAGCAATATTTTGTTATCTTTTTCTTCAAACCCAGCGCATAAATCATAAATCAATTTAACAAAATCGTAATGATATTCTTTTATTACTTCATATAAATAATTATTTGTTAACTTAAAATTATCTACATCATTAACTTCTGTGTAGAACCATCCCAAGGATTCACCAGTTTCATTTTTATTCAGTATAGTAGCTTCTTTAAAAAAGAATGATTTAGGGTTTGATATTTTATTTTTTATTTCCTTCTTCCATTTATACAACTTAAAATTTAATTCTGGCAATACTAAAGAGAATACTGCTTCATTCATATGTCTAATATTGTACTTAGGATTAAATTTATTTATATAGTATATTTCATAAATATCCATATCAGTTTTATTAGGCAATTCAGCATAATATATTTCCGTATTACTATCAATCCATTTTTTATCTTGTAAATGTTGTGTAGTCCTATTAGTTATATTTGTTGTTTTGCCGACATATAAAATATTTCCTTCTTTATCTATCCATTTATATACATAAAATTTATTACTCATTATTAATACATCTCCTTTAAATCTTTTCTAATAACTTCCAAAATTTCCCGTGTCAAGATTACACATAATAGGTTTATTTATATACTACGTTGCGTTCTTCGTTCCTAACCTCGTTGGGTAACCCCGAAGGTGTCTCTCTATTACCTTTAACACTATTACCATTAGATTACTATTAATTAGTATTAAACATTAAATTATAATAGTTTTATTATCTTTATAATCCATTAATTCTTCATAATGTCTTCTACCACATAATTGTTTAATATCTTTATTATCAAACCATTCTATTAAACAATTATTAAAAGATTCTACATAATTATCTCCTTCATTATAACCTTCATTATAATTAAATACTTTATCGCTTATATTATCTTTATCCTCTATTACGTTTAAAGTAACTTTATATTTATTTGATTCTTTCATAAATTTATGTTCTATTCCTTTATTTCTAGATATAATCTCTATAAATTTACCTTGTTCTAATAAATTAACCATTTTTATTAATGTTTTCCTTGTTAAAGTTGTTGCTTGCTCCATTAAACTATATGGAAAATAAAATACTCCTAATTTAGTGGCGTATCGCTTACTGTGTATTAACATACTATATAGTGTTAGTTTCTCATTCTTACTTTTTGCCTTAAGAATTTCTTTTATTTCTACATAAGTAATCCCTACCTTTTTAACTCCACCTACAAGAGCACAATTATGAGTATAAACATAATCAACAATTTCATTGATTTCTTTTAAAATATCTTCCCATTTAGTGGTATAGAAATTTTTGTTCTGTTGATTCATCCATTCTGTTAACCATTCAATACAATCACTTTTTGATACTTCAAGATGTTTGTAATATTTGCAAATCTTTAAAATGGAATTGTGCGATGTTCCTGTTCTTGTTAATCCTGTAGAAATTAAATTCTCTATTGCTTCAATAGTAACTTCGCTATCAATATTTTGATCGTAGATTTTTAAAGGTTTATTTTCTTCTTTAATCTTCTTATAATGCGATATATTTTTACTACTAACCTCTTCATCTGTGCCATCATCAAATATCTTATCCATTATTAATCGAAATAATATATTATCCATTTTCTTTATTTTAGTTATATGTAATGGATCTTTAATGAGAGACAATCCTTTGCTATAATCACAAAAATAACATTGATTTGTTAATGAATTTGTATTCCTAAAATTAAGTCCTAATGGTATCTTTACTCCTTGTGTGTAAGTTGGTCTAAATTCTACTTCTCCATAACCTTTGGCTTCCATTTCTTTTTTAGTTAAATTTTCTTCAATCAAGACATAATTATAGAATTGATGAAGTAGATTTACTTCAATTGGAGCGTCAAAGAACATATCTACATGATAACCTTTATTACCTGAAAAATTAATGTGGATAAATTCATCATCTATTCCTAAGTCTTGAATCACATGTACTATTTTATCTACAACCCATTTTGCTAATTCCTTATCTGGAACGTCTACATCAAATGTTATAAATTTACTGACTTCAATATTATTTAATTTACCAGCAAATACTCCTAAAGTGTGTTTCCCATTAATATAATGATAAACCATCCAATCACTTAATGGTTTTGGTTGATATTTTCCCTCTTCAACAGGATTGTTTTTATAATACTGAGTAGTATAATATATGCCTTTCTGATCAAGTGTTAAATACTTCCATCTATTTAACACATACAAATCATTTATAGCACTTACAATCGCATCCTTTTCTTTATTTATTATCATTTTATCAATCTCCTTTATATCGGGACAAGTTAATTTTAAATTAAATTAAATTAACTTATTTATACCTATCTCTTTTACACCATTCTCTAAATGCTAATTGAAGCTCATTTGTATTAAGAAATTGAACATATAAATCTCCTTTAGACCCAGTACCTATTTTTAATGGTACGATACCTTTACTGAAATAAAATTCATATTGGAATTTGTTGTAAATAAAAGCATATTTATTTTCTGTACTGGTGCTTGTCATATAAAATCATTCCTTTTTAATTTATTTTTGAAATTGACACAATAAAAAACACCTTCAATTAAATTTAATAAAAAGGTGCTTTCAATCTGCTGTAAATTAGACTTTTTGACAGATACTGTCGAATAATTCTTTTACTAAAGAATATATGATAAGCTATTAACTGAAACAAACACTAAAAAGGAGATGAGAAGAATGAAGTGTCCATATTGTGGATCATTAAAATTCGGGAAAATTGAATTAGAGAATACTAAATCTTATGTAATTACACAAATTGACTTATCCACAAATCCACCTAGATTTTTACCAGATACAGGAATATTAATTGATCTTTTAGGATGCAATGATTGTGGTGGAATGTTGCCATATTCTGAAAAACTAATAATTAAATAAGCAAAATTAGCATTCAATCGTTCCATAAACATTTAAATCCAATTGATTATTATCTTGAGTGTTTTCTTTTTTATTATAATTTCCTTTGACTATAATTCCAGTTACGTTAAGTTTTGTACCGTCAATTATTGTTTTAATATTTTCCATGTTTGCCACCTCCTTTCTGTTTTTAATATAGAAAAGAATCTACAATAATTAGTAGATTCTTTTCTTTAAAAAGTGCTATAATTTAATTGCCAATAAATATCTTTTTAGATAGCTTGCTGCTCTAACAGCGAGCTTTTCTTTTTGTCTAAAATCTTCTTAATTTATAATTGATAATCACCTTTCTTAATTTTAGTAAATGCTTTTTTAAATTCATCATCCATAGGGTAATTTATATACACATCGTCTGATAACACTCCATTTGTTTGTTCAATATATTTATTTGATTTTCCATGTAATAATGTATATTTAACTAAAAGTGGAAATTCTGATTCAATTTCATATTTATAAATAGATATATTTAAACGACTGGCTAATTTAATAACATCTTTGTTTTCCATTATACCAGAACCAATTAATATTCCATGTATATTGTTTATATCCGTGTTAAATTTTTTCTCTATAGCCATTAAATAATCATATATTTGATAAATATTCTTTCTAGTAATTTGATCTTTCTTCAATTCTACAATATCAAATGTTTGTTCATGATAATTATCAAAGAATATATCTATAACCCCATATTCCGTTTCATATTCATCATAAACTTCAAATTCTTCATCATTATTAAAATAAGAAAGAACTACATCAAGACATAAATTAATATGTTTATGAAAATAAGATTCAGATGTAAACTTATTGTTTTTAAATATGTCAAAATAATTTAAGATATTTTTTCTCTTGCTAAAAATTCCTTCTTCTCTAATTAAATTAAATATCATGTCATCACCCTTAAACACCTGATATAAGCGAGACTTGGATATCCCTACCTGATCAGCTATCCATGATTTTGTAGATCCTCTGAGACGTTGATATTCATTTACTCTCTGTTCTATCTTATTAACTATTTTGAATTTGTACATATCAAATCACTCCAATCCATTCAACTAATGTCTATATTATACCATTGTATTAATTTATATACAAAGCATCAATAGAACTATGAACTTTATATTAATAGTATCATATCATACAGATTGAAGTATTGTCAAATATATTTATTTATTACTTTATAACTTGCTAATTTCCTTAATTTGTGATAAAATATTGAAAAAGGAGGTATAAAACTATGAAAATCATTAAATTATTTATATTCTATATCGTCTTTACAATAATATTTCCATTACCAACCCATGCTTTTACAAGATGGGAATATGATGCAATTGGTGTCGATAATTTAATTGTTAATAATACAAGTAACACTATTAAAATTGCAGTAATCGACTCTGGTATTATTAACAATGATTATTTAAATCCCTATATTTCAAATGGTTATAATTTCATTAACAATAATACAGATTGTACAGACACCTATGGACATGGAACTAAAGTATCTGGAATACTAGTTGACCTAGCAAGACAAACAAATTTAAATATCAAATTAATACCTCTAAAAGTTGTTAATGAAAATGGAACTAGTACATCTGATAATATAGTCAAAGCAATTAATTATGCAATAATACAAAAAGTTGATATTATTAATATTAGTTTAGCAAATGAAAACAATATTGAAACTGTTGAAAATGCCATACGCAATGCTCAAACAAACAATATTATTGTTATTTCTGGTTCAGGAAATAAAAGTAATGCTAATTATTCATATCCAGCTTCTTACAATAACGTACTCTCCATTGGTTCAGTAAATCAAAATCAAGAAGTTTCATGGTTTTCTAATTTTAACGATAAAATAGATACCACCGCCCCAGGAGAAAAAGTAACTACTATGGAGCTGAATGGTTTGTATGGATTGCATAGTGGAACATCATTATCTACTCCTTTTGTAACATTTGAGGTTGCTTTAGTAAAGGCATATTATCCCACCCTTACAAATAATCAAATTATTAAAGTTATTAATGAAACAGCAATAGACAAAGGAGATATTGGATTTGATTATCATTATGGTAATGGAATTGTAAATTACAAAAATGCAATAGATAATGCCTATGAAGCACTTAAAGAATATACTGATTGGAATACACATTCTAACGTACCTTTGGATAAATCATGGACTATTAGTTTCAATGATTCTGTTCAAAATATCGGAAAGATAGTTATAATGGATGAATATTATAATATATTTCCAACAGATATTACTGTAAATGACAGTAAAATTTTAATAAAACCATCAAAAAATTATAATGAAAATACTATATATTCTTTAATAGTAAGTGATGTTACTTCGTCTTCTGATAAAACAATTAAGAATAATGTTAAAATGAGATTTCAAACAATTGGAATTAATAAAGAAATAATGAGTCTTAAAGGCATTAACAAAGAAATACCTTCATTAATACCTTTTGTTAATT
>Ga0172380_10002382_pt1 | contig 29122 bp, 29 predicted proteins | sample Leawe162metaG_FD_119747 | JGI IMG/M metagenome (GOLD analysis project Ga0172380, IMG submission 119747) | Leachate microbial communities from a municipal landfill in Southern Ontario, Canada - Leachate well 162 metaG | ecosystem: Engineered > Solid waste > Landfill > Unclassified | place... | reverse complement strand
TCGTGATAGCGGTCGCAGCAAAGGTTTTGGATTCGTTGAATTTGTCGACGAAGCCAACAACCAAAAAGCTGTTGACCAGCTTGATGGCAAAGAGCTTGACGGCCGCGCTATCAATGTGAGCCTGGCTCGTCCAAAGGAAGATCGCCCAAAGCGTGATTTCGGTGGCAACGATCGTGGTGGCAACGGTGGCGGTTCATTCCGTCAGCGTAGCTGGTAGTTTACTACCTCGCGTGAATCTAAATACCCCGCCCTTCAAACGGCGGGGTATTTATTTAGTAGAAAAATGGCAGTGGCGAACGGACCCAGTCGAAACCGAGATTCAGAAAGTCATTAATCATGCCGTAGCCGTTGAGTAGCCAGATCGTTATGACCACGATGATAAATGTGAGAAGCCAGAAGATAAGCTGAATATACATAGGTTGCGTTTTTAGCCAGTCTTGCCAAGCATCGTATTTGCCTTTGGCAAAATCAAGCACCCGCCGAGCCCGGTCAAATTCTGTAGCCAGAATCGCGAGCCCCGCAAACACGATCAACCAGCCTGGCCCGGGGTATGGCACGAGGATGAGACCGAGAATGACCACGAGTCCACCGAGGACACCAATGGTGCTTTTCTTGATCGCTCGCTTGGTCTTGTGTATTTTCGACATTCCATAACCTTTCAATCAGCGGTAAAGCCTTTAATCTATATAGTATACTTTACTTATGGATTATCCCTCAATTGATCGCTTGGCTGAGTTGCAACAAATGATTGCCGATTTTGCTAAGGTAACCCGCGACAATATTCCCCTGGCTGATAATAAGCGACCCGAGAATGATGTCGAGCACTCCTTCGGCCTGGCACTGACGTGTTGGTATCTTCAACCTAAAATTGCACCTGAGCTTGATTTATCAAAAATCCTGCGCTATGCACTCGCCCACGATATTATTGAGATTCACTCCGGTGATACCTATATATTCGATAAGGAACTTGTCTCAACCAAAGCCCAACGCGAACAAGATGCATTAGCAAAGATTGGTGAAGAGTGGTCAGACTTTCATGAACTAGCTGGTTTTGCTAAAAGCTATATGGAAAAGACAGACGAGGAAGCAAAGTTCGTAAAAGCTATCGACAAGATTCTTCCTGTTATCATGATCGACCTCCACGAGAAAGAAAAAGTCTGGGTCCCACTCAAAGTCACACTCGAGATGCAGAAAGAACACAAGAAGACTATTCTTGTTTCCGACATCGCCGCTCCCTACTACGAGAAGCTGATCACATGGCTGGATGAGCGCGGTAATATCCCGAGGTCTTAGTCATCTACTTTTTCAAATCGGGGCGTCATCTCGCCGTCAAGCTCGACCATTTCGATAAACATGTCGTATGGTCGAGCGAAGAACTCATACTTACTCTCGTATAGTGGGTGATAGATTACGAGCGGTTCGTTAGTCTCAGTGTGAAGCGTAACCCCCACCACTTCGTAAAGATTACCGCTTTTATTATGACGGTAGGTGCCTTTTTCAAGAATCGGAAGCTCAGGATCTTCGTGACCATCCTTTCCAATCTCCGGGTACTTGCTCGGCTCTTTGCGGTAATAGTCTACCCATTCATCGTCGTCTTGAAGTTCAATCGACTCCACAAATATACCATTCGAGAACCCGCCTTTTTTCGCAAATTTCTTTTGCCGAGCTGTCTCGACCTCATCACTTGATATATCGAGATGTGCTTTAATGTCACTCATAACTTGCTCAACGTCACTTAGTTCATTAATAATTTGCTCTCTGGTTCCTGTTTCAAAGGGAATCTCAGCCGCTTCTTCGAGCATTTTTTCCCGCAAGCGCAGTAATAACTCTTTATCCTTAAGCATCTGAAATACAATCTTTTGATTAAGGTCCCCGTATTTAGCTGGCAGTTTATCGCGAACTAGCTTGTTGAATTGAAAGGTTGGCATGCTACTCTACCCCTTCTATTTCTAATACCTGCTTCATTAACTTACCAGACAACGTCGAATAGTCTATCTCGCTTGCTTTCATCCACCGTACATCGGTCGCGTGCTCTCCAATACTAAACATCAGTTCATCGTACGTAATCTCACAGGCAACCCACATTTGCCACGCCTCTTTGTTGGGATTGTAAAATGGAACCGCCGTAATGACTCTCTCGTTAAAATCACTCGTCAACGCGATTTCTTCAAGTAGTTTTCGCTTAAGGGCTTCATGCAATGATTCGCCAAAATCCCAGCCACCGCCAGGAAACGACCAGCGATCATGTTCGTTGACCAAAAGATACTCACCTTTGCCATTTCGGATAACACCTATGGCACTTACACGGTAAAAGGCGTCTTTATACCAATCGTCTGGGGTCATAATAGCTCCGCTAGTTGTTTTTCGTTAATGATCTTAGTGCCATAACTTTCGGCTTTCTTAAGCTTACTCGCACCAACTTTACCACCAGCCACCAGATAGGTTGTATCTTTGGCCACGGCTGACTGGAACGTACCACCAAGCGCACGGATGCGCTCAGCGGCTTCGTCGCGGCTCATATTTTCCAGCTTACCGGTAATCACGAAGTTCATGCCGACGAGTTTACCGGTTTTTTTCTTAAACTGCGGCTCGACACCGAGTTTTTTTAGCTTCTCTAGAAGCCCCACGTTATCTTCATCGGCAAACCAGGCCAGAATACTCTCCGCCACGACCGTGCCGATGCCCTCGACCGATTCGAGCTGGTCGAGTGTGGCTTTTTGGAGGTTTTCCATCGACTCGAATTTATTTGCGAGATCAATCGCGGTCTGGGTGCCGACATGGCGAATACCCAGTCCTAGAATAAAGCGCTCGAGTGGTGGTGTTTTCTTTTCAGCAATGGCACTAACAAGCTTCTTGGCTGAGATTGCACCGAAGCGTTCAAGTTTTAGGAGATCATCGACCCTCAGCGTATAAATATCGGCGATGTCTTTGACGAGCCCGGCATCCACCAGCGCCACGACGTTCTTTTCACCCAGCGTATCGATATCAAGCGCGGCTTTGCTGGCATAATACTCGACCGATCGTTTCAGAATCAAGTCACCCGACAGACCTTTCACCCGGTACACCACATCTTTACCGTGGCGTTCAAACTCAAGCTCGGGATATTGGTGCTTGAGAGCCGCTACGTAATCAAATGGCTTAGCATCGCGCGGACGTAATTCGGGTAGCACTCGCTCGAGCTGTGGGATAATATCACCGGCTTTATAAATGATCACCGTATCACCAATTCGTACATCCTTTCGGGCGATTTCATCGGCATTGTGCAGACTGGCGTGCTGCACGGTCGTCCCCGCCACGTCGACCGGATCAAACACCGCTACCGGTGTGGCGGCACCCGTGCGACCAATTGAAATAACGATGTCTTTTACGATCGTCGTCGCTTCTTCGGCGGCGTATTTATAAGCCACTGCCCCCCGTGGGCTTTTACCCACCGTACCAAGATTCGCAAACTGTGCCCGATCATTTACTTTTATCACCACACCGTCGGTATTAAACGGCAGCGACAGGCGCTTGTCATCGAGATCGTGAATATAGGCCATTACATCGGCAAGATCAGTAAAATGCGTGGCTTGACCGCTGGTGGCGATCCCAATCTCTCCCAGTGTCTCATACACAAATGAATTGGCCGGTACGTCGCCCGGCTCATCGCGCAGGAGATCGTAGCCAATAAACGCCAATGGGCGCTCCGCCACCAGTTTCGGGTCGAGCTGGCGAATCGTCCCAGCCGCGAGGTTACGCGGATTTTTAAACGTCGGTAAGCCCTCAGCTTCCCTCTTTTTATTAAGCGCTTCGAAATCTTTCTTGAGCATCACAATCTCGCCGCGCACTTCCGTGCGCCCCAAGCTAAACTTGCTATCGCCGCGCAGGCGCAGGGGCACATTTTCAATCGTGCGCACATTCATCGTGACATCTTCCCCAACCCGACTATCGCCGCGGGTGACAGCTTGAACGAGTAGCCCGTCTTCATAGACGAGCGCGCAGGCCAGCCCGTCCATCTTGATATCGCACATAAATTCATGCTTGGAACCCGGCAGTAGTTTATCCATGCGCACGATCCAGGCCTTAACTTCGTCTTCATCAAAGACGTCGTTGAGCGAGATCATCGGTATCTTGTGGGTGACTTTTTTGAATTTATCAAGTGCCACACCGGCTACGCGTTGGGTCGGGCTGTCTGGCGTGATGAGCTCCGGGTGTAGCTCTTCCAGCTGTGACAGTTCGTGCTTCAGGCTATCGGCCGCCGCTTCGCTCATGATAGATTCGTTCAGCACGTGGTAGTGGTAGCGATAGTCATTGATCAGCTTCCGGAGCTGAGCAATACGCTCGTTAGGCAGGGGCTGCGTCATCTTCGACAACCCTCCGATAAAGTAGGTACACATACGCCGCCACAAATACCACCGTCAGCGAGCTCATGAGCAGCAGCGCGAGTGGGATAACAGGTAGCCAGCTAATCGCCGGTAGCAGGCTCTTGACCCACGTATCGAGCAGGATGATAGGCACCATAATCAGCGTCCATACCACCACGACCGTCAGCGCCATCCACGCCCAGCGCAGCAAAATCCGCAGACGTCGGCCAATAATCAAATCCCCCGCTGTTTTGAGCGCTTGCAGCGGATACATGCCCGGTAGCGTCACCACGGTCAGAGCAATCAACGTGCTGGTTATCCAGTAGAGCGAGAGTGTGATGAGTAGCAGCGCAACGATTGTAAATGTCATGGCAATAACTCCCCCAGACAAGAGCTCGGTGCTCATGGCGGCACTGAAGGCAATGACGGCGAGAGCCGCCGGAACCAGCTGGACAATCAGTGCCAGGGCTACAGCAGCGGTTGAAACAATCGGCGCACCGGCATTATATAAGCCCTCACGAAAGCGTGGTTTTTGACCAGCTTTAATAGCTCGCAGTAACCACACTGTGGTGAGCCACGTAAGAAGGCCAATCAGCCCACCGTAAATCTGCTGAGCTTCGGTGGGAGCCGAACTGAGACTCCCCGTCACCGTAGAGACAAATAGCAGACTAGCCTTACCGATTTCCCCCCAGTTGCCCTGGAACAAATCACCGCTCGTACTTTTGAGCGTATCACTAAGCGTCGTGTATGTATCTTGAGATGCCAGGCCAACGAGCAGGCCCGAAAGCAGCGCATAAACTACCATTACCCAGATAAAGGTGCGGCGATTTTGCCACAGCATAGCACGTACATCATTGGTAAAGCTCCAATAGCCCGGCAACTTGAGAGAGCGTACGTAGTCGCGTCGGCGGGTGCGCCGGAAACTGCGGTGAGGCCGGCGGGCTAAAAAGTTCTTAGCGCGCTTCTTAGCTCTTATGAATGGAGCCGTGACTCTGGACTGCCACGATGGTTTCTTAGCCACGACAGCCGGACTTTTTTTCTTAATACTCTTCCGCTTTGCTGATGGAGATTTTTTTACCATAGAGTTAGAACTTATCTGCAGTAGATCGAAGTCGTGCAATACGCTCCTCAAGCGGCGGATGGGTACTAAATAGTTTCGCGAAGCCACCTGGCTTGAGCGGATTACTAAAAAACAAGTGAGCCGTCGAGGTACTTTGCTTTTGCATCGGTCGTCCGTATTGTTGCAACTTTTCAAGCGCACTGGCGAGACCCTCAGGATGGCGCGTGGTCATAGCACCAGTGGCATCGGCCAGGTACTCGCGTTGGCGGCTAATCGCCAGCTGCACCAAGGTCGCAACGATGGGTGCCAGGATAAGTACGACGATGCCAAAGACGAGTACGATTGGGTTGGTATTGCGGTTATCACTGCCTCCAAAGAAAAACATCCTCAATATAATGTCTGATAAAATCCCGATGGCGCTCACCAGACCCAGGGCAATCATACTCACCCGAATATCATAATTTTGCACATGCCCCATTTCGTGAGCCATGACAGCTTCGAGTTCGGTATCATCCATGATCTCTAGCAGCCCCGAGGTAGCTGCCACGATCGCATGCTTCGGGTCACGACCAGTGGCAAAGGCATTGGGCGCGGGATCGTCGATAAGATAAACTTTTGGTGTTGGCATGCCCGTCGCAATCGCCAGATTCTCCACGATACGGTAAAAGCGCGGGTTATCTCGTTTCTGAATTTCATGCGCGCCCGTCATGGCTACCGCCAGTTTACTGGCCGCAAAGTATTGAATCAAGGCATAAATAGCCGCACCAACTAACACCCACAGTGTAATTGAGGTGTTGCCGTAATACAGACTCACGACGTAGCCGACCGCCGTGATGATACCAACAAATACCGCCATAATCAGGACGGTATTACGTTTGTTGGCAGCGATGGCACTATACATACTTTAAGCGCGGTTTCTAGTTAGAACTTTACGTCGACCGGCTTCTGGGCTTCGGCCATTTCTGTTTCTTCCAGCTCGAAGAATTCACGCTTCTTAAAGCCGAGCGGACCAGCTACCAGATTGTTTGGAAAGAGTTCAATCTTAGTGTTGAGGTCACGAACACCACCGTTATAAAAGCGGCGAGATGCCTGAATCTTGTCTTCGGTATCTACTAGCTCGTTTTGTAGCTCTACAAAGTTTTGGCTGGCTTTAAGGTCTGGATACGCTTCGGCGACCGCGAAGAGGCTTTTGAGAGCTCCCTCGAATTGGTTTTCAGCTGCGGCGGTCGCTTTCACCCCTTGCGCGTTCAGAGCATTAGCGCGAGCTTTCGTGACTTCTTCAAAGACGCCTTTTTCGTGCTTGGCGTAGCCCTGTACGGTGTTGACGAGGTTTGGAATCAGGTCAAGGCGGCGTTTGAGCTGAACGGTAATGTCACTCCAGGCTTCATCGACTCGGTTACGAAGCGTGATGAGGCCATTGTAGGTAGCCCACATAAAGAGCCCTAGTACGACAAGAATGCCGATAATAATCCATACTGCAATCATTTCTTATAATCCCCTTATAAAAGTGTTAAATTGTCTACCCATATTGTACCATTTTTAGAGAAAAAACTCGACTATTATTAGCCGAGCTTCATCATTCTTGGTGCGCGGAGCGGGAATCGAACCCGCACGCCTTTTGGGCACGACATTTTAAGTGTCGCTTGTCTACCTATTCCAACACCCGCGCATACCTTGAATTATATATCAAGTCTGCAAACTTTTAATATAGTATAATTACCGTATGAAACAATGCACTAAATGCAACGAGGCTAAACCACTGTCCGATTTTTTTGTGAAGGATAAGAAAACGGGACGATTGCATAGTCAGTGTAAGGCATGTTACAAGCTCCATCGTCAATCTTATTACGTACAGCACTACTTAAAATACGGAGATGCATACAGAGAGCGGGCAACTCTACGTCGAGCCGCGATAAGAAAAGAGCTTCAAATCAACATGTTAAGATACCTAAAAGATAAATCATGTGTTATTTGTGGTGAACACGACATTAGGACACTTGAGTTTGATCATCTTGACCCTGCAACAAAGTCATTTGGAATAGCAAAAGGCATTACTGATGGTAGAAATTGGGATGTCATTCTAACTGAAATCAAAAAATGTAGAATTCTTTGTGCTAATTGTCATAAGAAGCACACAGCATCACAGCGTAACTGGTACAAGGCTACCTTAGAATAATTTCGTGGAGGCACGTACGGGTACCGCCCCCGTCTAACTGCTTTTGCAGAGCAGTGCCTAACTTCTCGGCCAACGCGCCATCCTTGATAGATTATAGCATGAGAAACAGCAAAGAAGACTATCGCTCCACTCTGTTTCGCTCCTCCGCTTGCTCGAAATAAAAATAGCTGACGCTGCTTTTATTTCTCCGTTGCGCTCTGCGAACTTCCACTCCAAATTCGCTAAAGCGAATTTCGTGGAAGCTCCAAGCTCTCCCGACCATACCAAATAAAAAAGCGTTCCTAAAGGATCGCTTTTTTATTTGGTGCGCCGGAGAAGACTTGAACTTCCACGCCCCGAAGGGCACCAGCCCCTCAAGCTGACGCGTCTACCAATTCCGCCACCGGCGCATGAGGAGGTGAACCTGACCGATTATACCTTAGGTTATGGCGTCTTGTAAACCGATGTGTCACCAGCTGTCCAGTATATGACATTGGCGTAGCGATCGTAGGGTGAGACTAACTTCTGCTCAGATTCAATGGCCCGCGCCTGACGACGAGAAACATACTTAATGCTAGACTGGTACAGTCCGACCGCCGGCACATCTGCCAGCCACTGCTTCGCAAATGCTTGGTACTTCAGATCTCGCAGGCTCGGTTCACTGCGCGCCCGGGCGCTCGTCAGAGCATCGTCTGCGATGCCACTACTATATTTTGAGAGGTTTAGCCCACGTGCAGTACCTTGCGACGAGTGCCAGTACGCATAGACATCTGGGTCGGCGCCGATAGAAAGCTTGTACACTAACACATCATAAGCCCGTGGCTGCAGGACATTTTGAACGAAATCAGCCCGAGGATCTGTCGTATCAATAGCAGAAACGGTGACTTTTGCACCCAGGTCAGACCAGTCGTGTTTTAGCCTCTCGGTAACTTTTTTATATTCAACATTATCGGTCGTCACGAGGTTGATCACAAGCGTCTGCTCGCCCTTCTTACGCACTGCCCCATCGCGTTTCCAGCCTGCTGCCTCTAACTGTGCTTCGGCTTCTGTCTTGCTATACGGCGCTGGTTTCAAAGTAGTCTCATTAGATAATTGCCCGCGCACAAACGGAAGATCGAGTGGATACTGGTCCGGTGCTACATCACGACGCAACTTCTCTATATTGATACCACGCTGCAGAGCCTGACGAACTGGTAGCTCACTGAGTGCCGGCTGGGTTGTATTGAAGAATGCGTAGACACCATCATCGACGGCACTACTTCTAACCGAGTAGCTGGCATTTTTGCTGAATCCATCTGTCTCAGCCAGCTCGGCTGCTACGACCTGTCCCGTTTTCACAGCTGATACCACATCACTATACGAACTAAAGGCATGGATCTCAAAGCGATCAAGTTTGGGTCGGCCTCTATAGTACCGATCAAAGGCTGTCATATTAATAATCTTTTGCTTCGGCGCTGGCTGCAGCAGACGCAGCTCAAACGGACCGCTCCCCATTGGCATCAGGCTAAACGCATTCTCGCGGAGGCTCGAGGCATCAACATCACTCAGTTTGTGTTTGGGCAAAATTGCAAAGGTCAGGGCGTGCGGGAAAGCGGCATAGACAGACGGCAGGCTAAAGCTAATCGTATAATCGTCCACGACCGTCACGGTGACATCTTGCCACTGAAGTAACAGCGGCGAGCGAGCGGCTGGATTTTTAATAAGATTTACCGTAAATGCTACGTCTGCTGCCGTCAGCTTTGTGCCGTCGTGCCAGCGCACGTCATCGCGCAATTTGAGCGTATAGGTGGTTCCCTCAGCATTGACCGACATACTACGAGCAGTGTCCATATTGAGATGGCCCGAGGTGTCATAGGAAAGCAGTGAAGAGAAAATCAATCGGCTAGCCGCCAGTTCCGAGCTTGTCGAAGCATAGAGTGGATTAAGCGTATTCACCTGGCCCAGCGTCGCCTCGGCATAGGTGCCACCATTCTCACCCGCCTGAGTCGTGTAGTGTGACTGAGACCAGATGAGCTGTGTCCCCACGGCCGCGATGAGAATCGCGATACCAGCCAGCCACAACGCCACATGGCGGCGCACTTCGAGCACATTATCGAGACGCCTGGAAATAAAGCGGCGCGCGTGACGAACCGTGGCCGACTCTGCTTTTTTGGCACGCTTCGTAACGGACTTACTATTAAACTTCACCCGTTGAAATTTTCGCCACCCATTTTTTTCTTCATCCATAGAAATACGTTCCGTCTACGCGTTCGGTAGTAGTAGACCGGCCAAGATAGAAAGTACAAAGACAACAGCCAAGATAATCGTGGTTTCAAAGAGGTTCTTATCAAAGCCACGACGTGTTGTGTAGAGCTCGCCCGAGCTCCCGAAGCCTGCACCAAGACTTGCGCCTCGTTGTTGAAGAAGAATACACAGCACCATCAATCCGCCGGACCCAACCGTGGCTATTTGTAGAATCGCATCAATGCTCATAGTTTTCCTCCTTGCATGGTTTCTCGCCGAGATTCAATCAGGCTATTCACTATATAGTTTAGCAGACTCAGTACTATTCCCGTAAGGATCGAGTAGAAAAAGGTCATCTTGAGACCGGGGGCCAGACTGAGTGATATATAGACCATCAGACCGTTAACAACCAGGGTGAAGAGACCGAGTGTTAGGAGAATCGCCGGTAATGACAAGATGACGACGATCGGTCTGAGAATGGCGTTAACAACTGAGAATATCAGCCCAGCCAGCAGAAATGCCCAGGCACTGCCGTTGATCTGTTCGTCACTATAGCCAGTGCCAAATAATCGGACGAATAGCCATAGGCCAAATGAGTTAAGTAACCACCTGAACAGAAACACGGTAAATTGTTTTTTCATAAATATACCTTCATTATAGCATTAAACTTTATAGACATGAGCCTGGTATTAAAGACCTGTCGAAAGCCGACGGCTCAGATTTTCGTGGCCCTTTTTCGTAATGAGGATATCATCTTCGAGCCGGACACCGATTCCCTCTTCGGGTATGTAAATACCCGGCTCGACCGTGAGCACCATACCTTCTTTGAATGTCTCGGGTGCGCCGAGTGAGTCATGCGTATCGATCCCCAGGCCGTGGCTGACCGCATGCGGGAAATACTGTCGATAGGCTGCTTCATCTAAGTCATCTTTCATGAGGCCGAGGCCTAGCAGTGCTTGTTTCATAATGTCATCGACTTTTTGCTGGTACTCAACCACACCGAGCCCGGGCTTTAACAATTTGATAATGGACACATGGGCTTTCTCAACAGCCTCGTGAACTGCCGACTGACGTTTGGTTGGCTCCCCTATGGCATACGTACGGCTGATATCTGCCGAGTAGCCATTGTACCGAGCACCCACGTCTAGAAGCAAGAGTGAGTTCTTCTTTAGTTTCATAGCGTTGGCACCGTAATGCAGCGTGCACGCATTCTTGCCTCCAGCCACAATCGGATCGTAGGCATGATCAACCCCATGGCGTTTGAAATAATAATCAAACTCCGCCTCGATTTCATATTCGTACTTTAGCTCTGGCAGTTTCGCCTTCACCAGCTCAAATGCGTCTGCCGTGAGGCGAATCGCTTTTCGCATCGCCGCTATCTCTTCCTGCTGCTTGATTGCCCGCAGCTTAGCGAGCTCCGGCCGGCAATCTTGCACCGAATTGAAGATGCGTTCCAGCAGCCGCCAGAGATGTTTTTGGGCTGGATTCTCATGAAAGTTAAAGTGTTCACTGTGCGGATGTTCGCCAAGTGAATAAACCACACTGTGTTTTTTCGCAAGTGTACGCAGAAGTGCCTCAGCATCTTTATGTGGAATGACTACCTTAACCCCTGATATTGCACTAGCTTCTTCCTGTGACAAACCACCCTCAAACACACGGTGAACTTCATCGATATCCGGTGCGACCAGCCAACTCTTACCATCTTGGCTGTCAATAATTATCTGCCAGTCCGGCTCATTAATGCCTGTCGACCACCAGAAATTAGATTCCTGTTCAAATCGGTATGCGCTATCGTTGGTTCGCTGCATGCTGGTGGATGCCGTCATTACAACAAGCCCACCTCCGAATGCGGCAATCAGCCTATTTATATTTGCCTGATGAAAAGACGAGTTCATGTTGTTACTGTAATCGAGATTAACTACCGTTACAAGGGTAGGTTGCGCCGAAGCTCATAGAGGTCGCGTATGATAGCCACCCCTGTGTATTCGCGTACTGAACTGTGATACTATTTAAATCCGCTACCATCCCGCTGTTAGCTGTGTCGTCTCCATTCCATGTGAAGTTACCGGTGGCTGTAAGAGGATTATCCAGTACAAATTCGTCACTGTTATAGTCGTAGACATAGAATGTAGGAATTTGTGAATTTGCCGCACTTGGCCAGGATACTTGTTGGATGCCTTGTCCGCCGCACCCAGAAATACTCGCCGGGCCAGCAAATGGAGTGTACGTCTTCATACTCGACCATGCTGATTGGTTTCCACTATTAACAGCTCTCACCTGATAATCGTAGGTAGTACCGATAGCACGACCCGTCTGAGAAAATGATAGGCTTGCCGTCGTGACCGTTGTCCAAGTGCCACTGTTCTGACGCCATTGCACTTCATACGATGTAGCGCCCGATACACTACTCCAATATAGTGAAACAGAGGCAGCATTGAGAGAACCCGAAACTGTGGGCGCACCCGCTATCACTGGTGTACAGGCGCCTGTTTTTGGTTCTTTTCCTGTCGTACTATCAACGTAGAACTTAACCGCAGAGTTTACTTTGCTTACTCCGTTGATACAATATTTCGTCGTATCTCCACTAGCGTAGGTTAACGTAACATTCGTACTGGCGGCAAACGAACTTGGAAGCGTAGTGGGATAGCCACTACCAAAGTTACGGGCGCTTTCCATGGCCGCCGTGATTCCCTTCAGGTCGTTCTTGACTTCGCTTTGGGCGATACTGGTTCGCCATGAGCCGTATCCTACCACGCTAATACTCGCCAGGATTCCTATGACAGTGATAACAATAACGAGTTCAACAATCGTAAAAGCTTGTAGCAGTTTTTTATTTTTAAGATGGATCATAGCAAGCAGATGTCCTATTTATATTTCTCCCTGAACTATACCATAAGCATTAACTGAGCGGCAAATACCTAGAGAGAGTGGCCGCTTTGGCTGCTCCAATTGCCGTAGCAATGTCAGTTTGAGATGCACTATTCACACCACGCAGGCTGCCGAAGGTTTTAATAAGTTTACGGCGCGTGACCGGGCCGATACCCGGGATTTCTTCTAGATTGCTGGCTGTTTGCTTCTGGCGTTTCAAGACCGTATGGTAACTGACTGCAAACCGATGGGATTCGTCGCGGATGCGCTGCAGGAGCTTCACAATATGCGAGCTGTGCGGCAAGTTGATGAGCGTGAAGCTATCTGAGTGCGTGGCGTAACCTTCGAGCTGTTCGAGTTTTGCTTTATTCAGCGTCACATTTGATCGAACGTGATCAATCACGATCTGCTCTTCGCGCTTAGCGAGACCAATAAATGGCAGCGTTGTAATCTCCCGAGCTTCTCGGGCCTTGAGAGCGGCATCAAGCTGCCCTTTGCCACCGTCAATCAGCATTAAGTCCGGCATACCCCAGGCTTTGATATTCTTCTCGCTCAGGCGCCTGGTGATCGTTTCATTCATATTATAGAAGTCGTTGTTATGCTCAAGCTTGGTTTTATATTTGCGGTAATCACTGCGGCTGCTGACACCGTTAATAAACACCACCTGGCTGGCAACCACATTGGTGCCGCTCATATGTGAGATGTCATAGCCCTCAATCCGAGCCGGAATTTTCGGTAGACCTAGAAGTTCGGTCAGATCACTGAGCGCCCTGTCTTTACTAATATCCAAAAACTCTTTGTCGCCAAACATAATCCGCCGCTGCAGTTCATTTAAATTGTACAGCTTATTGCGTAGGTCAGCAGCCGTTTCAAAATCATGCAAACGCGCGGCAAGTTTCATGTCTTTTTCGAGCTCTCGTGCCAGAGACTTACGCCCACCTTGTAGGTAGCGGACGAGCTTACGCAGGATTGTTTTGTACTCGTCTGAACTCAGTAGCGGCGACGGCGATAAGCCCAGGTGAACATCCAGATCAGGTTTGCGATCATCTTTGGGCGGCTTGGTGTAATAGGGAAAAACTTTACGTAGATACCGAAAGGCTTTTTTGACCGCGTAGCCGTTATAGTATGGCCCATAATAATCAGCTCCGTCATCAGCTGGATTACGAGTAAAACACACATAGGGCCACTGGCTCTTCATATCAATCCGCACAAATAATTGTGACTTATCGTCGCGTAGCAGAATATTAAAGCGCGGCATGTAGCGCTTGACCATTTCACTCTCCAAAAAGAGGGCGTCGATTTCACTCTCGGTCTCCACCCAATCGGTATCTTCGATCTCGGCTACCAGCGCCCGAGTTTTGACATCCATGTCACGAGTGCTCTGAAAGTACTGTCGCACCCTATTTTTTAAGACCGCCGCTTTGCCGACATAAATAATCTCGCCGGATTTATCTTTATGAAAATAAACTCCGGGCGAGCGCGGCAGATCTTTTAATTTTTCTTCAAGCTTTTTATTCACTATGTCTATTATATGCTAGACGGTCGACACGCCAAAGAGGTAGCCAATGCCGTAGGTCACAAATGATGAACCCAGAATGATCAGCAGCTGGCGAATCGCACCGTAGGCGATGTTCTTGCCGCTGGAGCGCGCAATAAACGCACCGACAACCAGACCACCGATAGAGGTGGCGATGACCGAAATCGCAATCGCGATCATGCCGCCGCCAAAGAACCAGGGGGCTAGTGGTACAAGAGCACCGACTGCAAATAGTGCAAATGACGAACCAGCCGCAATCCACGGTGAACCGAGCTCATCTTTGTTCATCCCGATCACTTGCGACGCATAAATCGTCATAAAATCATCGTCATTACGGGCAATATCCTTGGCCGCTTGATGAGCCGTATGGATTTCCATGCCGCCGCCAGCCAGTGTATGAGCCAACGAATGAACCAAATGCTCTTTTTCGGTCTTCATTGATGCCTGCAAGTCACTAAGCACTCCTTCAAAGAGTTCTACCTGGGCTTTTACCGATATCCACTCCCCAGCAGCCATCGAGATAGCTCCCGCCAGCAGTCCAGCTAACCCGGCCGTAAGCACCACACCGGTACTAGCGCCAGTCGCCGCAAAGCCGACGACCAGACAGACGGTACTTACCAAACCATCATTCACGCCCAGCACGGCTGCGCGAAGGCCGCCGCGCTGCACCAAAGCAGCTCGCTCTTTTAATTTTTTGCTGACGTGGGTAAGTTGATGTTCAGGCATTCAACCTATTATACGGCGTTTTGAGCTGGCATGCTATGGGATATATCACTCTTGTTCAAGTAACTGTAGTAGTTTTCTGGTCGTATTCCAATTTCGAATCGTCATGCTTTGATAGGAAGATCGGCTGGCTAGTTTGCCTGTGGTGGTTTTTCCGAACGAACGAAACTCCACCGCCTGGTAGATAGCACCTTCGCCCACAATCATCATCTCTATGTTGGGTTTTAGCTCACCAATATCAGCCACAATCTGAGCGATGTCGTAGGGCGGAATCAGAAACAGCGTATTGTATTTCCAGTCTGGCTTTTCACCCCACCCATGCGGAACACCCCTCACAATAGCCTTATATGAGGGGTAGTCGATGACCACTACCTTAACTGCTATCGAAAACGTATATTCAATAGCCTGTTCAATTGCTTTAGCTAACTGAATCGTTGGTTGATTATCACCTTCAAACAGTACATTGCCACTATTTATATAGGTTCGCACATTTTCATAACCGAGCGACTCGACGCACACCTTCAGTTCTGCCATCTTGATCAGACTTTTGCCGCCCACATTGATGCCACGAAGCAATGCGATGTATTTCATGACTTTGCGTAGAATGCTGAAAGATTTTTATACGCCTTAGTTCTAAACGCGAACAGCACCAGGATAAGCATGAGGAGGCTGGCGATCACAAAGACAAGTGCAATCCCGCGCGCCTGACCACTGCCTAGCAGCCAGCCAAACTGCTCGTTACCGGCAGGCGATTTCATATACGGGATGATCATGAACTGGGCGATCGGCCCAATGATAAACGCGCTAATTGGCGACGCCCCGGCTTCGATACTCTGAGCAAACCCAAAGACCCTTCCCTGGCGTTTCAATGGCACCACGCGTTGGATAATCGTCTGCTCGGCCGCTTCGGCGATCGGCATCAGGCACATAAAAATGAATATGCCGACGGCGTATAGCCACCACAATTCGCGGATTACGAAGGCCGCTCCGAGCACAGCCACGCCGACATTGATAAGTAACATGGTTCGCAGTGGATTCTTCCCCAGACCCTTTTTCGCCACAATCAACCCACCCGCGATGAAGCCAGTACTAGTGATGCCGAGTACAATCCCCCAGAACTCCACCGTAAAGAGCGTCAAGCCATACGGATCCATCAGAGCCATGAAGACGCCACCAATGAGATTATTAAACGTCGAAAAAACAATCAGCCAGCCCAGCCCCGGCACGTTCCGGATGGCGTCGATGCTGCCTTTGATATCAACTTTTTTGGCTTGTAGTTCCGGGTCATGGAAAATGTCAGCTTCAGGGATCGTTACAAAGAGTAGATGGATGAGCGCCACGGCCGTAAACGCAATCGCAATAGCAAGCGTCGGACCCATACCGAGCAGGCCAATTGAAAGTCCACTAAATACCGATGTCACCATAAAGGCCACGCCCTGTACGGTGCCGACCATGCCATTGGCCTTGTCGTGATCATCTTTAGGTACTAGCAGAGTCACAGTTGTGGAGAGAGCGATATTGCGCATATTCTCCACCACGCCACCGATAAGAATAGTGCCAGCAAACAGCCAAAACACCATGCCCGACCAATCAATCAGTGATTCTTTGGGGAAAAGAAGAAAGACCACACCAGCCAGCGCATAGGCGATGACCGTGATGACGCTCGAGGCTACCATCACGCGCTTTTTCTTATAATGATCAACAATGGTACCAAATAGTATGCCGAGCAGCGCCACCATCAGCATATATGAACCGCCGATGATCGCCGTGGCCAGCACCGATTTTGTTTCTAAGTACACCCAAAATGTCAGCGCAAACCATAAAAAGCTCGTCGTGACGTTGGCGATGAGGGTATTAATAAGAACCTGGTAAAAATTCTTCATTTTCTTATTGTACCCTAAAGAGTCGAAAATCTAGTTTTTGATTTCGACACCGGCCATGATGACATCACCGGTCACATACAGAACCGGTGCGTTTTTACCGCCTTCATGCTCGGTTTTGTCTTCTACGCCGCCCAGGATTGCAGCCGTTTGGTTGCGCACCATAACATCACGCGGCACAATAATCTCGACGCCGCCCCAGAAGCCAAAGACTTCAATCGTGGCTTCTTTTTTGATGGTCGCTTTGCGTAGATCAAGCTTCACTCCGCCCATAACGGCGGTTATTTTAGCCCCCTGAAAATCGTTGGCACTGTTTTTCTTTTCATTGCCACCGAGGATTGCCGTTACATCGTCGCGGTTAGCTTTACTCACACGGCGACGCGTGGCGGAGTAGTTGAAGATAATCGAAACACCAATCACGATGATAACCACCGGCCAAAACAGCTGCCATGGATTGATATCTACCATGTCGAGTTGTTTGAGCTGCAGCAGTGCACCAAATCCAACGAGTAGCAGTGCCCACAAATAATTCCGTACGTCGTTAATAAAGACGATCACGCCTGCTGCGACGAGGGCGAGCGGCCACCAATCCCGTACCAGTTGGTTGAAATTATAAATTTCAAGGTTGCTAAATAGTAATGCTGCGCCTGCTGCAATCACAGCCAGGCCGGTGATAAATCGTACGGTATATGCTTTCATGGCCTTGATTATACTCTTAGTTGTGTTGATTGACTATGCGCTTTTGGTATTCATCAGCTAGCATATAGGTTTTCGTATCTCGCACCCGATCGACAAACAAAATGCCGCTCAGATGATCAGTTTCGTGCTGAAAGACATGAGCTACGAAATTATCCAATTCTTCTTCGTGTTTCATGCCTTTTTCATCAACCCAAGTGGCTTTAATCTTTTTGTAACGCAGTGCTTTACCAAACAGTGTATTCTTGCCCGTTCCACTACTCTGACAGCCCTCCCACATGCCCGTGCGTCGACCAATACCTTCATAGATTGGGTTTATAATCACCTGATCAAACTTGTCTAAGTTCGGTCGGTTCGGGGTTGGCTTAATACCAATCACACTCAATGCCACATTCTCGCCAACTTGCGGCGCCGCTAGTCCGACGCCGTATTTCTTCTGCTCGTTTGTGTAGCGAATATTAGTAATCAACTGCTGTATAGCATCACTTTTTATCTCCTGAGCGGCAAGTTGACGCGCTTCTCGGCGCAGGATCGGGTTTCCAAAGCGCACAAGTCGTAGAAGTTGCTTGTTATTTTTCATTTAATATCTTCAGGAATTCTTGGTAGACTTCGCCCTCGTCGAGCGTCCCACTGTCAATAACGTGGGTAGAATCTGGCATATATGTAGGTTGATCTAAAACATCTAGAAATTCATCAAGTGTCTTAACCTTGAATGTAGGATTCTGTTGACGTATATTCTCAAGTCGCTTTTTGTATCGTTCAATCAAAACGTTCCGTTCAACTGTTAGCATAATATCAATTACTTTATACTCAGTGCGGTTTACGAAATCAAAGTAGAAATCATATTCCTCTTTGTTATGCGTAATAGGGAGCAAGCAAACAGTCGGTCTACCGCTCTTAACTACCAGATTAAGGGTGTCTCGTGCTAGTTCGGCCGCAAATTCTCTATCACGTTTCCAGTAGTATCCGCTCATTTGTCTTTTTATAACATCAAAGTCGACTGTGTAGATACCATCTTGATGCTGGATAATTCTGTCAACAAGTGTCGATTTTCCCACACATGGATGACCAAAAACATTGACTAACATACCATCATCAATATGCATCAAGCTACCGCCTTTAATTTTGCATTGTGCTTTTTCCTGCACTCTTTTGTATGGAACAGTAGATCAGGATTCTGCTTGCAATCTTCACAAATAAGCACCAGGTCGTTGCATTCAGCCAGTGCGCAGTTCTCAAAGTTGCTCGTCTTGCCGCCGCAGTGTGTACACTCGCCAATAGTTTTAGTATGGTCAGAAAAATTCACTGTCATACGGTTATCAAACACCCGTAGACTGCCTTCCCAGAGGCCGTCATCACCATACGCTTCACCGTACTTTACAATCCCACCGTCAATTTGGTACACATCCTTAAAGCCACGCTTTTTCATCATGGCCGAAATCACTTCACAGCGAACACCGCCCGTGCAATAGGTGACGACTTTTTTGTCTTTGATATCATCGTACTTGTCGCTCTCGAGTTCGGCGATGAAATCCCTCGAGGTATTAGTGTTTGGCACGATAGCATTTTTAAATTTACCAATCTTGGCTTCGTGTTCGTTACGGCCGTCGAAAAATATTACGTCATCACCGTACTTTTCGATCAGCTCATGAATTTGTTTCGGTTTCAGGTGTTGTCCGCCGCCGATCACACCATGCTCATCAACTTCAAATTCATCATCGCTATTTTTAAAACCCACCAATTCTCGCCGCTGGCGTACGCTCATGCGAGGAAAATCTTCACGCGAGCCATCGCTCCATTTAAAAACAATATCTTTAAAGCCAGGAAACTTTTTGGTTTCTTTGATATATTTCTTCAGATCGTCCATGTCACCACCAACTGTGCCGTTGAGACCATGTTCACTCACTAAAATTCGTCCTCGTAAATTGAGACCATCACAAAGCGTCTTCTGCCACAGCATCAGGGTCTGCGGATCTTTGATGGGGGTGAATTTGTAGTAGAGTAAAATCTTTTGCATCAGGCGTTATTATAGCACATTAACCCCTATAGTTACTCGACGACAGGAAGCTCTTCGGCGGAGACACCAAGCACGGCTGCCAGCCGTTCAATTTGTTGGAACTTACCATATTTTATCGGCTTGCCATCTCGTGAGTAAAGCCGGTAATAATGATCGAACTTTCTCATTTCGCCGCTAAAACTCGTGGCGGTCGTCGGCTCATTGATCCGTCGAATCACCCACCCTGGTGGTTCTGTCGAAAGGATGCGTTTTAGTTTTGCATAATGATTAAATGCCATAGATCTAGTATACGCGCTACAATAAGAGCATATGGCTCGCAATCCTGATTATGCCCAGCACTTCTTAAAAAGCCCCCGGCTAGTGGCTGAATTAATTGGGCACTCCAATGTTCGTAAGAATGATCTGGTCTACGACCTGGGAGCCGGCAGCGGTATTATCGCCAGCGTGCTCGCTGGACGCTGTCGCGAAGTCATAGCCGTTGAAATAGAGCCTGAGGCTCTCAAGAAACTTCGCTTCAATACCGCTTCGAATGATAATATATCCGTTGTAGAACAAGATATGCTGAGTCTCACTCCTCCAGACCGCCCCTACAAAATATTTGCCAATATACCCTTTCAGATTAGTTCGGAAGTCGTACGAAAATTTACCGAAACTCCGCTGGCGCCAAAAAGCATGTATTTGATTGTCCAAAAACAGTTCGCACGTAAGCTCGTACTTGGCGATGATCACTTCACGAGTCAGCTCGGCGCCGAAATTGCACCCCTCTTTACCGCGCGTATCCGAAAACCACTCCAAAAGACCGATTTCACACCGCCGCCCGCCGTTGATACGGTCCTTTTAGAAATTAAGAAGCGCGATGAGCCACTTATCCCTCTCGGCAATCTCCCAAGCTACCGTGAGTTTATTGCGCGCTGCTACGGCGACCAGAAATTCTTAAATGAAGTTTCAGGTGACACCATTCTCTCAAAGCATAACAAACCGTCTGAAATCAGTCTCGAAATGTGGCTGACATTGTTTGAAAAATACTCTCAAAAAATTGCTCACTAACAGATGAATATGATAAACTAGATAGCACTATGACCGTGCGCGGTCCTCTATTCGCCAACGTTCGGACGGGCCGAACCACTAGCGATACTCTCAAAATATCCATATATCTTACTAAAGGTTTAAGAAGGGTTATACTAATAGATAATGCCAAAATTATTCAATAGAACAAGTTCATCGACGGCAAAGCGAACACTCTCGATATATAAATCGGAGTTATTAAAGGATAAGAAAAGTTTCATTATATATACAACACTTATTCCGCTTAACCGTTTTTTGTACATCGTATTACTTCCGCTCATTTTTAGCCTTGTCATCCAATCTCTCATTACAGACCCGGACAACATCACGACGCCCCTATGGCTTCTCGCAGTCGCCGTTGTTGTGTCTATTCTTTCGCTTATTAGCGCCCGCTTGGGATTCCAAAGGCTATTCTTCCATGAAGAGAATATGCAGAGCACGCTTCTTGAACAAGCGATGCTCACGCTCGGAGATCATAGCGATCAATTCTTCGGGAATAGGAAAGTAGGATCACTAGCTGGCGACATTACCAAGTTTGCACACTCTATCGTATCGTTCTTCGACGTCATATTCCTCCAAGCGAGTGGACTTATCATTAACTTCACAATGAGCTTAGTGATCATCGCCTTTCTCTCGCCAATACTACTCATCCCTCTCGGAACGATTACAGGACTCCTTGTGTGGCGCAGTATTGTGGGGACAGCCAGAAGGGGACCAATACGGCATAGGCGCAAAACTCTGACGTCTCAGTTAAACGGAGTGATTGCGGATATCATTGGCAATCAGCAAATTGTTCGCTTTTTTGCAGCAGAATCTGTCGAGATTCAGCGCGTAAAACATGCGAGGAGCGAAATTGAAAAAGTCGTACAAGATGAGATAAACATTATCGAGAACGAGTCTACTATAAGACAAGGAACGCTATTCCTATTTCAGATCCTCACCATGGCAACCTGCATCTGGCTGTATGCAAATGATAGTGTTAGCATTGCTGCCCTTATATTTGCCGTTACATATTTAGGACGTCTTGCTAGCTCACTGTTTGATATCTCTCCTATTATCCGGGGGCTTGAACAAGCATTCCTAGATGCTGCAGATATAACGGAGATATTGGACGAGAAGCCAGATGTTATTGATGAGAAACATGCTAAGGATCTCAAGGTTACGCGTGGAAACGTTGTGTTCAACAATGTTGATTTTGCCTATAAAGATAGTTCTGACCAACTCGTTATTAAAAATCTCACTCTCAATATTGCAGCCGGAGAAAGAGTTGGGCTCGTAGGTCATAGCGGGGGTGGTAAAACAACCATCACGAAGTTGATTCTTCGGTTTGCAGATGTCACAGGCGGTTCAATACTCATAGATGACCAAGATATTAGTGAAGTGACGCAAGCTTCCCTTCGATCCAGCATTGCCTATGTTCCTCAAGAGGCGTATTTATTCCACAGAAGCTTACGAGATAATGTGGCTTATGGTCGACAGAACGCTAGTGACGCAGAAGTAAACGATGCGCTAAAGCGCGCCAATGCCTGGGAGTTTGTCAAACAGCTTCCTAAGGGAATCAATACAATTGTTGGAGAACGAGGTGTGAAACTAAGTGGTGGTCAACGACAGCGCATTGCAATCGCCCGCGCTATCTTAAAAGATGCCCCAATCTTAATCCTTGACGAGGCCACCTCAGCCCTCGACAGTGAGAGTGAAAAACTCATCCAAGACGCCCTCGCGAAGTTTATGACAGACCGCACTTCAATCGTGGTTGCTCATCGTCTTTCCACAATTGCGAAGCTCGATCGGATTATTGTTTTAGACAATGGCGAGGTTATCGAAGATGGCACGCACAGTGATCTACTCCAGAAAAACGGCATCTATGCCAAGCTTTGGGCACACCAGAGCGGCGGCTTTATCGAAGAATAAAAAAGAACTCCGCTAGATGCGGAGTTCTTTTTTGAAAGACGTTGTTTATTTATTAGCGTCAACGTTAGACTGCTTAGGTTCATCCTGGGCTTTACCGCCAGGCATTTTCTCTTCAGCTGGCTGAGGACCCTCACTGTCGCTACCGTTTTCGGCTTCAACTTCGCTTTCATCCTCGGCGTCACCACCAGCGGCGTCGTTGGCAGCTTGCAAGGCACTTGGCTCGTAGACATTGGCAATCACGAGGTCGAGGTCTTGCTCGAGATCAGCAAATTCGACCCCCGAGGGTAGCTTAATATCGCCCACGGTAATCTTGTCGTCGGTTGAAGCAAGATCAGCAATCGAAAGTTCCAGCGATTCAGGTAGATCGGCAGGTTTTGCCTTTACTTCGAGGTGCTCAATAGCCTGCAGCACGACCAGTCCGGCCTTCTCGGCTTCGCTCTCACCCTGACCAACAAGCACCACAGGTACTTCAGTGGTGATCACATCATTTTGCTTGATAGTGTGAAATGCCACGTGACGCAGTTCATGACGCACAGGATCCATGTCGATGTCTTTAATAATGGCTAGCTTTTTCTTGCCATCGATCGTCAGGTTCACTGGCGTGTGCTTACCGGCAGCTTGCGCAATCTTCAGGGTCTCGACTGTTGGTGACTGCGTCGAAATCGGGTCGGACTGACCACCATACACCACACTCGGTACAAAACCATCTTTACGAAGCTTAGCTACTTTTTTACCATGAACTGTTCGTTCATTTAAACTCAGATTCAATTTATCTCCCATCTCTCTCCCTTTCTTGTGGATACGTTTACGGAGTTATTATCTGTTTATTATACCATAGATACCCTTTAGCTGCTACAATAGGGGGAATGGAAGCACTGCTCAACCTCATAACCGGTCTTGGTATTTTTGCTATCTTGTTTGTCGTTTATGCTGAGACGGGTCTGCTCATCGGGTTCTTATTCCCCGGTGATAGTCTGCTGTTTACAGCTGGGTTCTTGTTCCAGCAAGAGATCCTGCCGGGTTCACTGCCAATCTCAATCCATCTCTTTGCGTTTCTACTCTTCATCGCCGCCACGCTTGGGCAAAGTACCGGTTATTTCTTTGGTAAAAAAGTAGGCCGGAAGTTGTTTGACCGACCAAACACGCGTCTATTCCGCAAAGAAAATCTGGAACGTACCGAACTATTCTATGAGAAACATGGGCCACTTGCGATCACACTAGCCTGCTACGTGCCATTTGTGCGTACTTTTGTGCCGATCGTGGCTGGTATCAGCAAGATGACCTACCGCCAGTTCCTGCCCTACAACCTGCTTGGTGCTTTTACCTGGACGTATCTGTTTACCTATCTTGGCTACTTTGCAGGTAAGGTACTCCATGACATGGGTGTTAATATCGAAGTAGCTGCCCTTATTATCATTTTCCTGTCGATCTCACCGATGATTTACCACTTTCTCAAAGAGCCAACACGTCGCAAGACGATGTGGCTCAACACCAAGCGCGAGATTAGAATCCTTTTTGGCCGCGAAAAACGCTTGAAATAATAGCTTGCAGATCTAAAGCAAATGCTTCAAGTATTGGCCGGTAAAGGAATCTTTTACCTTTGTGACTTCTTCAGGCGTGCCTTCAGCCACAATTTGACCGCCGCCCAGACCACCTTCTGGACCCATGTCGATCACGTGATCGGCAGACTTAATCACGTCGAGGTTGTGCTCGATAATAATCATGCTGTTACCGCCCTCGACAAGCTTTTGCAGGATCGTGAGCAAGCGCTTGACGTCGGCGCTGTGAAGCCCAGTGGTCGGCTCATCCAGAATATACAGCGTCTTGCCGGTAGCACGGCGTGAAAGTTCACTGGCGAGCTTAATACGCTGCGCTTCCCCACCACTAAATGTTGTGGCGGGCTGTCCCAGATGAATGTAACCCAGACCAACATCAACTAACGTATCAAGCTTCCGAGCAATTGAAGGGATATTTTCAAAGAACTTCGCCGCCTGCTCCACCGTCATGGCGAGCACGTCGCTAATTGTGGCGTCTTTATACTTGATTTCCAAGGCTTCACGATTGTAGCGTTTGCCGTGACACACATCACATGTCACGTAGACATCGGGCAAAAAGTGCATCTCGATCTTGATAACGCCGTCACCCTGACAGTTCTCGCAGCGTCCGCCCTTCACGTTGAAGCTAAAGCGACCGGCTTTGTAGCCGCGGATATTGGCTTCGGGCGTACCGGCAAAGAGTTCACGAATGGGCGTGAAGACGCCGGTATAGGTCGCGGGGTTCGAGCGCGGCGTCCGGCCAATCGCTGATTGGTCGATGATGATGGCTTTATCTAAGTATTTGATGCCTTCGATATTCTCATGCGCACCCGGTACGGTCTGAGCCCGGTGCAGGCGAGCCGATAACTCTTTCGCCAAGATGTCATTGACTAGCGTCGACTTACCCGAACCTGACACACCGCTCACGACCGTGATGACACCCAGCGGAAAGGCCACATCAATATTTTTGAGGTTATTTTCTTTCGCGCCACGCACCACCAGACGCCTATCGGCATCGACCGTGCGGCGCTTCTTTGGCACATCGATTTTCTCTTTGCCACTTAGGTACTTACCTGTCAGGCTGTTCTCATTTTTCTCAACCTCAGCGGGCGTACCAAACGCCATAATTTCCCCACCATGAATACCAGCGCCAGGCCCAATGTCGAGCAGATAATCAGCCGCGCGAATGGTATCTTCATCGTGTTCTACGACGAGCACCGTATTACCCAGATCCCTCAGACGTTTGAGCGTCGCAATCAAACGGTCGTTATCCCGCTGGTGCAAGCCAATCGAGGGTTCGTCGAGTACATAGAGCACACCCTGGAGTCCCGAACCAATTTGGGTAGCGAGACGAATTCGTTGCGCCTCACCACCCGAGAGTGTGTTGGCCGCACGAGCCAGCTCGAGGTAGTTGAGTCCCACATTGCTCATAAAGCCGAGACGGTCTTTGATTTCTTTAAAGATCTGCCGCGCAATAAACAATTCTTGGTCGTTTAGTTTGAGCTTATTTTCAAACAGATCGAGCGCGTCATCGACGCCCAGGCTACAAATATCCATAATGTTCAGGTCGTGCACGGTGACGGCAAGCACGACTGGCTTCAGACGCGCGCCGTGACAGGCGTGACACTGACGTTCACGCATAAAGCGCTCAATGTCTTTACGCATAAATTCACTATCGGTTTCTTTATGACGGCGTTCAAGGTTCGGAATCACGCCCTCGTAGGTAGATTCGTAGCTGCGGCCACTGCCTAAATTGACCGTATACTTCTGGTTGCCGGTGCCATACAAAACTTTTTCGAGATCTTCTGGCGACAATTCCTTCACCGGCACGTGAATACTAAAGCCGTGTTTTTCAGCAACTTTGGCGAGACGCTTCATGTACCAGGCATCACTATTGACGCGGTTATATGGCCGGATAGCCCCTTCGGAAATAGTCAAATTAGGGTTGAAGACAAGATCGGGGTCAACTTCCAGCCGACTGCCGAGGCCCGTACAGACCGGGCAGGCGCCTTGCGGCGCGTTAAAACTAAATAGTCGCGGTTCGAGCTCGGGGATTTCTTCGTTGGGGTGATCCACACAGGCATAGCGCTGGCTAAAGACGGCTACATCATCAGTATCGGCATTCAGGAGCTCAACCACTCCACCGGCGAGATCAAGGGCTTGTTCCACCGACTGCGTAATTCGACCGACGATATCGGCCTTCATAACCACGCGGTCCACGACTAATTCGATGTTGTGTTTGTAATTTTTATCAAGATCCGGGAATTCATCGAGCGCATACACCACACCGTCAACGCGTGCCCTGGCAAACCCGAGTCGGCGATACTGCTCCGGAATATGGGCAAATTCACCTTTTTTATCTTTGACGATCGGGGCTAAGATGAAAAGCTTGGTACCTTCCTCGATTTTCATAATCTCATCGATAATCGCTTGGGGCGTCCGGCGCGTCACCGGTTTGCCACAAACCGGACAGTGTGGCACACCGATCCGAGCAAATAAGAGACGCAGGTAGTCATAGATTTCCGTGACGGTGGCGACGGTCGAGCGTGGATTACGGCTGGTTGATTTTTGATCGATCGAAATTGCCGGGCTTAGCCCCTCGATTTGATCGACATCAGGCTTCTCCATCAGACCCAAGAATTGCCGAGCATAACTACTGAGGCTTTCCACGTAGCGGCGCTGGCCTTCGGCGTAAATCGTATCAAATGCCAGCGATGATTTACCCGACCCACTCAGGCCGGTAATCACCACCAACTTATCGCGTGGAATCTCAACCGAAATATTTTTCAGGTTGTGTTCACGGGCACCAGTAACTCGAATAACCTCGGACATAATCAACTTATTATACGCCAAAATTGCTCCTTATTCCAGTCCGCCGAACCAATTCGGTTATGATTGCATATACTTGACAAATGGAGTATATTCTTAAAAACGTTACTAACTATAAGGTGTTCTCACTATGCACAAGAAAATCGCCATTACCTGCATCGCTTTGTCATTCGCTCTTATACTGGAGCAGTTCCGCGTATGGGATTCGCTGCTCTTGTTCTTACTCGTCGGCACGATACCTGGCACCAACTGGTCTCTGCCGCCATTCATGATGCTGACATGCCTTACCTTTGCTGTGGTATTTGGATCACTTGTCATGGTATCCCATGCTGCTAATATTCCCGAACCATCAAAAAAGACTCTCCCAAGAAAACGCTACAGCCGGATCTAGCTGTCTTGCAGCGGCACTAGGCTTTCAGCCCACAGCTGAAGTTCCTGAAGCAGAAAACTCTTAGTCTCATCGGCGGTTCGCGACAGCCGTTGGAGTGATTTCATAAAGTCAGGCAACTGCCTAGCCACGCGCTGACTACGCCACTCCTCCCACGCTACCACCTCATCTTCACCTAGTATACTTGGAAAATTGCGCGCCTTGTAATGGAGTAGGAGGGGGCTAAGCCGCTCATCATCAAAGTCGGGATGAAAATCAGCCAGCTGCGTCGCATCGGCATTTCGGATTGTTTCTACCCGTAGACGGTCTCTATCTTGCAAGAATCCGTCATACAGCTGCGCCTCCGGGTCGGAGGATTTGGCAAATTCTGGCCTATTTTCCAGCAGGCTCCGGATATTTTCGGCAAAATGCGGCGCCGTGAGCAAGGTAGTTTTGTGTTTCTCAACCGTCGCCTGATCCAGATGAATCTTTTCCCAGCCATTTTCTTGAGCCAGTACGCCAAGCGGTGCTACCGCCGGCGCACGGTTGTACTGCAGCTCTTTAACGGGTAGCTTCTGAAAATCCTCGGCTTGCCGCTCCTCCCACGAGGCATAGAATTTTTTGGCAAGTTCCTTGGTATCGAGATTGATAAATGCGCTCGGGTCATAGCGCAGGTCATACACGACCACATTGCCGTTCTTACCCGCTGTCAGTGGGAAGGCTACCGTGGTTTTCTCGTGCTCGGCATCATAGCGGCCGCTGGTGTAGACGAACGGTTTTTTAACGTCGAGATTTACTAGCTGTTTTACTTTATTTTTATCGCGCATGTCAAAGAGATAAGCATAGAGCTGAGGCTGCTTGGTCTTAATTAGTTTCATCATGGCGATTGTCGCCTCAACATCACTCAGCGCATCGTGAGCCTTGAAATGATCAATTCCATTTACTTTTGTCAGAAGCTCGAGGCGGTTAGTTGCCTTGCCGTCTTTGTCGACCGGCCACGTAATACCCTCGGGCCGAAGAGCCCTGGTCATTCGCACAACGTCGAGCAGATCCCAGCGCGAGCGACCGTCTTTCCAGCACCATTCGTATGGGTCGTAAAAATTGCGCCACAGTAGATGGCGGATAAACTCATCGTCAAACCGGATGTTATTGAACCCCACCACAATCGTCTCAGCCGAAAACACTTCGTCTATCAGGATTTTGGCAAACTCGGCTTCCGTGTATCCGTCGGCTTGGGTTTGCTGAGGCGTAATACCCGTTACCATGATCGCTTCGGGGCTCGGCAGCGTATCGTCACTCAGTTTTACTAAGATATTATGCGGCTCGCCAATCGGGTTGAAGTCCATATCGGTACGGATTCCGGCAAACTGCATAATCCGCGCTTCGCGGGCACTCAGGCCAGAGGTTTCAAGGTCATAGAAGAAAAAAGTTTGAGCCATTAGGTTTATTATAGATGGTATTGAGTTGTTTTCCAAAGCTACAGCTCTTACTTTGACGCCCCAAAGTAACAAATGGCCTTCTTTTGACTTGAATCAAAACATCGGGGTCCCCACGAAACCTGTTTCGTGGGGTGGTAGTGAAGCAAAAGTTCAAGTCCTGACTCTTTGGTTCTTGGGGTAGTGTTGTCAGAAAGTGACAATCATCGAAAGAACTCGTCTCAGGATAAGAGCCACCGGCTCTTATCCTTCACCTCAAACACCTTTCGATTCTGTGAGATTGTCATTCTGACGAACACATACCGCCATGAACATCGAGATGGACGTTTCGGGCTAACGCGCCGAGGGTAGCTCCGGGGTCTGGGGTATCTGCAGCTCCACTGCGGAAAATGAATCAAAAGATTCTCGTACTATGTCGAAGAGTGTCTGAGCAAAGCGAGTTACTGAGACAGCGAGCAATCTTTTGGTGATATTTTC
>Ga0172380_10002381_pt1 | contig 29133 bp, 26 predicted proteins | sample Leawe162metaG_FD_119747 | JGI IMG/M metagenome (GOLD analysis project Ga0172380, IMG submission 119747) | Leachate microbial communities from a municipal landfill in Southern Ontario, Canada - Leachate well 162 metaG | ecosystem: Engineered > Solid waste > Landfill > Unclassified | place... | reverse complement strand
CTAACTTATGTTAGGTTGCGAGTCATGTGCCTCCCTAGTATTCTACCCTCCACTAGCTGGCCTGAGAACTTCGGTTCGCTGACAGCATGACGCGCATACTAACCCCTTTAACCCCTTGATACACTTCGGTGTGCCAAGGATCCCGTTCAAAGAGAAACTACTCAAATAGTGGTTTGCCCAGGCGCACAACTCTGCGAGAGTTCCGTTGACGCTTTTCTCTGGGGTGGGTTGAAGGGTCAAATGGCGCTAGGTGATGCCCACCCTTACCTAGCGCTTTTTGATTGGAAATTATATATAGATATTAACCGAGCCCCGACTTTCGTCGGGGCTCGGAGCTTGTGGTGGTCAGGAGATCATGGCTTCCAGGTTGGGAACCAGCGCTTCGATGTCCTCGGGCGTCTCACGGTCGAGGAGGTTCACCTCGAAGACCTTGGAGACGCCGTAGCGGTAGATGCGCCCGTTGCTGCCCAAGTAAAGCAGACGAGCTGCGTCGCCGTAGCGCCGTGTTCCCAGCTTGCCCCCAGCCCGAGAACCCGGGATTGGAATCAGGGCGACTCGCTTTCTGCCATGAAGTAGACACCAGCCGTCGTCGTGCGGGCCCTTCCAGCGGCAGACCCATACCACGACTCCTGTCTGCCCGAACGTCGCGGCTTTCGCCTCGACCGCGGGGGCACATAGGCTGTTGACGTGGCGTAGTGCTGTCAGCTTGTCCGCCATCAGTTGGGCGTCAGCTTTTTTCTGCTGGCGAGCAACCTCCCGCTGATGTTGCTTCAGCTGCCTTTCTGCTTCTTGGCGGCGTTGTCGTTGCTGCTTTAGGCGCCGAGCTATCTCACGGCGTTGTTCCCTTTTGGAACGGCGTGCGTTCTTTACTGCAGTGCGAGTAAGAGTGTCCACTTCACCTATCCTTTTTTCAAGCTCCAATTTCGTGATCAGAGCTGGTCGGATGAAACATCAACAACTGCTGTACCTCTGGCGAAATTTATGATAACTATAGACTAGATATAGCTATTTGTCAATTTCAAGCGAATGACTTGTGATCTGGTGAGTACCGGCGATGAAATCGTTTATAATCTCGAGCGCTTTGGGAATAACGTGGGCTTCGAGCACTTCTTGCTCATTCTTCGAAAAACGTGACAACACAAAATCAGCGTCATCCATGCGCTCACGCAGGTCGTTATAAATACCAACGCGCAGGCGGGCGTATTCGTGGCCTATGTGGGTGTTTAATGACTTGATACCGTTATTGCCCGCATCGCTGCCCTTCTCGCGCGTACGCAGCGTCCCAAAGGGCAATGCGAGGTCATCGTGGATGACAAGCATGTCGGTGCTCGGGTCTAATTTGTAAAAATCAACGAGGGCACGAGCAGACTGGCCCGTCTCGTTGTAGAAAGTCGTGGGCTCTACGAGTAAGACCTTTTCGCCGCTTAAGGTGAGTTCGGCTATATCGGCAAAAAACTTCGGTTTTGCATGAAATACACTATCCTGTTTGGCTGCAAAGCTATCAAGCGTCTGAAAACCGACGTTGTGGCGGGTGGTAGCGTACTGCTCACCGGGATTACCTTGGGTAAAAATAAGTTTCATATCTGTAGGTATAGTATACGATATTGACTAAAATAGCAAAATATGTTAAAATGAAATTGTTCGTAGTCCTTTGCTTTCGGATCGTCCGAGAGCTCCTTCCCCAAAGGAGAAGAACCATGAACGTATATCAGAAGATTGCCGTTGGCGGGTTTGTCATGCTGGTCGTAGCGCTGTCTGTCACGACGCTCTACAGCCAAGATGCCTTGCTCTGGCTGACGGTCTTCGCACTTGCTGTCGCGCTCCTCGTCTTCCCAGTGATCTGGAGTCTCATCTTCTTGAGCCTCCAAGCTGTCGGGATCCTTGTTGGAGGAGTTGGACACGCTGTTGCCGATCTTGGTGACGCCGTGGCCGATTGGTCAGAGGGACGACGGGTTGCACTTGGTGCCTCCCCTCACCCCACTGTCCCCGACTGGGACAGCCCCGAGATTCGGGGTGGCCGCAGCGCTGAGCAGTCTGATGAAGTCGCTCCTTCCTTCGTGGAGGGTGCCATGGAGAGTCAGAACGCCTGACTCTTCCGCCCTGTCGCCTCCTCCCACTTCCCTGGGAACGAGGCGACGGGGCTGCTTTTCTTTTCAGATACTTCTTTACCCTCGCATAAGGCTTTTCTCAGGTAGTTGTCATAATATAGACGGATGGGACAAACGAAAACACTCCCCGACGATACCAGTGCCGAGGTGAATCTACTTGAGCAACGGCTGACGTCGCCGACGGTTTCGCTCATCCTGGCTGGTTCGATTTTGGGCGCGGCTATCTATATGTTTTTCTTACTTCAGCCTTCGTACCGCGGCGATATATTGCCCTACCTCATGGTGATTATCGCCGAGGCTTTTTTAATATCTCAGGGAATCTTGTCGTTCTGGACGATCCTGAGCGGCCGGTCGAACCCGCGGCATTTCGAGTACCATAATGCCCAAAACGCGCTGTTTGGACAGCGTAATGGCAAGTCGATCGCGACTTATCTGCACGAACATCCGATCGAGGACACACGGGCTGTCCAGATGTATCTGCATAGCAAGAAAGTGACGGTTGATGTGTTTATCCCGGTGTATGGAGAGCCGGTGGAGGAAATTCGCGACACGGCTATAGCGGCGCGCGATATGTACGGGCTGCATAAGACATATATCTTGGATGACGGCGAGTCGGATGAGGTGAAGGCTATGGCCAAGGAGGTCGGTGTAGGTTATCTACGGCGGCCGCGGCACGACCACGCCAAAGCTGGCAACATAAACTATGCCCTGCAGCATACTTCGGGGGAATTCTTTATTATCCTCGATGCCGATTTTGTAGCTAAACGCGAGTTTATTTACGAGGCATTGCCCTTCTTTGAAGACGCTCAGATGGCCATGGTCCAGACCCCGCAGTATTACAATAACGCCATGAATTTTGTCTCGACCGCCGCCGGCTACATGCAGCACGTCTTTTACTCGATGGTAATGGCGGGGAAAAACAGGTTTAACGCGGCCTTTTGCGTGGGTACCTGTGTGATGTTTCGGCGCGAAGCGATCGAAGAGATCCACGGTATGTACGATAAGTCGAAGTCTGAAGACATTTGGACTTCGCTTAAGCTGCATGAAAACGGATGGAAAACGATCTACATTAACCGGGTGATGGCCGAGGGTAAGACGCCCGAGACCATTAAGGCCTATTCCAAACAACAGCTGCGCTGGGCGACGGGAAGCTTCGAAATTTTCTTAAAGAAAAACCCGCTGTTTAACGCCAAACTAACGGCCGATCAGCGTCTGCAGTATTTCCTCACCACCTCGTTTTACTTTACGGGCTTTGCCACGTTTGCCCTGCTACTTTTGCCTGCACTGCAAATATACTTTAATATCTCCCCGATCTCACTGACGATTCCCTTGTGGCAGTGGTCGCTGCTGTACTCCGGCTTTTTTATCATGCAAATGATGCTGTCGTTTTACGCCATGGGTGGGCTTAAGATCGAGACGATTATGATAGCTGCTGCTTCCTACCCAATCTATATCAAGGCTTTTTTTAATGCCCTGTTTGGTCGCGACGTGGCGTGGTCGGCCACGAATGCCAAGGATAATGGCTACGATTCGCCGTTTAATTATATTCGGATTCAGACCTATACTTTCCTTTTCTTGCTGCTGACGAGCGCCGTCGGGATCTGGAAAATATTCTATACATCAGAATTTTCGATTGCCGTCGTCTGGAACGTACTCATGACAATTATATTTTGGTATTTCATCCGGGCAGCACGGCGTGAAGGCCGAGAGTTAAAGCGCGAAGCGCGCCGCGTGCGCCAACTTGCAAAAAAGCAGATTAAAGTAGAGGGAGTATAAATGGGAATACTAGGCAGACTTCGGTTATTTATTGGTATCTTGGTGGTTATCGGTGCGGTGACGGCGCTATTTCTCTATCTGAATTATTCAATGTCGAATATTGTGTCGCAGTCAGCCGTGCTGGAATCGGACACCTACGCGGTGAGTGCCGAGTATGGCGGCGTGATCGAGAAACAATACGTGCAGATTGGTGACGAGGTAAAAAAGGGTGATCCCTTGTTTGAGCTCAAGAGTTCGAGTCTGGCTGACGCCCTGCAAACGAAGCAAGCCGACGCCACCGGCTTACTCTTTTCGCTGACTTCAACCGGCAATATATTGATCACGGCAAATAACAACGGGACGGTACGGCAGGTCAATTTCTTGACTGGTGCGTTCGTGCCAGCGAGCAGCCAGATTGCGCAGATCGATATCGCCGATTCGCAGTACGTGACGACGCGTTATCTGCTGAGAGCCCCCGACTACGCGCGGATCAACCGTTCGCATCCGGTTATCGTGACACTGCCCGATAATAAACGGCTGGAAGCCAAAGTATTTGATATTAGCCTCCAAAAAGACGGTGAAAAGGTCTATACCATCGTCAAAGCCCGCTTTGATAAAAACGTGTCTATCCCCTCTACCTTCAACTCCGGTACGCCGGTGTCTGCGACCTGGCAGCTGGAGAAAAGCAACTGGTATAAAGCGATTATAAATCTTGTGAAACGGCTCATTGAGCCAACTTCGGAAGCGAGGTAAGGCGGATTGAAGAAACGATTTTATATTGTAGCGGCAGGCATCTTCGTAGGTGGAGGGATAGGAGGCTACGCGCTGATGGCATCACTTAAAAATGATAAGCCGGCTGTGATGGACGCGTCCGTTCAGGCGAGCAGCCCTTCCCTCATCGATGCAGAAACTTTAAAAAAGTTTGAAACTCGCGACACTTCAGGGATTGATGTATCGCACATCAAATCCGGCCTCGCCCCGCCAACTAACAAGTGGTTTAGCGGCTTTGCGCTTCAGAAGGATCCGAAGCCTGGCTTTAGCTACCCCAATAGCTACCGGCCGCTACAAGACGGGTTTGAAATGGGTCTTCCGAAAGTCACCGCCACCAGCGACACGATTAGCGGCCCCCACCAGGCAGATGTCGTAGTGAAGATCGCAGGTGCTACTCGGTATCAAGTCACCCGCTATGACGAGCTGACGGTTGATATAGGCTACTTTTCGGCGGCGGGCACCAAGCTCGCCACCCTCACGCTCGGCTCGGGACTACCCTATGCGTTTTTATCGGCGGAAGAAGACATTCAGGTTACATCGACGATGTCGAGCGAATCGTATGGTGTGTATAACAGTGAGGGCACCGCTAAGAAGGGAGATCTCAAAGTGGCTCGGGGTGCCTTCTTAAGTTTCTTTAGTGCACCGAGTCAGGATAATACCCAGGAAGTTGCCCGCTACGCTGGCAACAAGGTCACATCGGGAAGTGTCGAATACCGGATGGAGAATAAAAACGCCGTGACGGAGCTGATCTACCAGACGGCTAATCATAAGCCGACAATGGTAGTGCGGATGCCGCATCAGGGCAAGGGCAATGCGAGCGGCTCTCTTCATTACCCATCAATCTACGGTGATTTACCCGCCGCGGCGACGCAGAAGCTCACATATAGTGTGCCAGCTATCCCTGTTACTCCCTCGCTGAGCCTTGCCACGCTTCCGGAAGTGGATAGGAACACTCTACGGCAACAGCTGAAACAAGATATTACGGCCACAAAGCTCGATAAGCCCGATACCTATTTTGCCGGTAAACAACTGTACCGCGCGGCACAGTTGCTCGATATCGCAGCGCAGCTCGGAGCGACCGATGAGCAGCAAGCTATTCAGACTAAGTTAAAGACCACGCTTGGTACGTGGCTTGAGGATAACAAATCGAGCACGCGATCGTTTTATTATGACCCAGAAATGCGCGGTATCGTCGGTAACGAAGCCAGTTTTGGGGCCGATAAAGAGTTTAATGACCACTACTTCCACTACGGGTATTTTATTTACGCGGCAAGTATCCTGGCGAAGTACGATGACGACTTCATGAAAAAGTACGAAGACAAAATCAATCTGCTGGTGGCGGATATCGCTAATTATAAAACCGGTGAAGCGCTACCGCTTCGTCGTAACTTTGACGCGTACGCCGGGCATGGCTGGGCCTCGGGCGTCGTCCCCTTTAATGATGGCAACAATCAAGAGTCAAGCTCGGAAGCTATGAATGCCTGGGTCGCCGTAGCGCTCTGGGCTCAGCAGACGGGTAATAAAACACTCGAAACCGAGGGTCGATGGATGCTTTCGAACGAAATGGCCACCGCCAAAAAGTACTGGCTACAGTCAAACTCTGAGAACGCGGCTTATCTACGTCCCTATACCGCTCCGTTGGTGTCACTCAACTGGGGTGGCAAACGCGGCTACCAGACTTTCTTTAACAATGAACCTAATGCAAAACTGGGTATTCAATTGATCCCAATGAGCCCCTCACTGGCATCGCTGATACCCCTCGTTTCGGACAAAGTCTTCGCCTCGCACGATCCTGACGGGATGTTTGGCGATTACATTACGATGGCCCAAGCGAATACTATGGGCATTGAGGATGCTAAGAAGCTACCAGAGAGCGCGATTGACGATGGCGACTCGCGTACCTATCTGTACGCTTGGATGCTGAGCTACTAAGATTTAGCGAGTTTGGCTTCGGCTTCTTTAGCCTTTTTGTAAGCTTTGGTGACAGGTTCTTTGCCTTCAGCGATGCGCTCTTTGTTGGCTTTGATCTGTTTTTCGTCGAGGAAACTAAACTTGATCGGCGTACCAGCATAGTTGTAGGTTTCGCGCAGCTGCTTCTCTAAGTAACGCTTGTAGCTCCAGTGAACAAATTTTAGGTTCGATCCGTGGATCACGAACCATGGTGGCGCGGTGTCGGTCTGTACTATATAGCGCAGTTTCGGATGGGTGTTTTTAAGCCCGGCTGGTGGATGTTTTTGGATGGCGGCCTGGAGCATGTCGTTTAAGACACGAGTCTTGGTTTCCTGTTTGCGGCGGGCGTCGATATCGAGCGCTAAATCAAATAATTTCGTGACGTTTTGCCCCGTCACACTACTGGTAAAAATGAGCGGTGCCCACGGGGTGAAATTGAAAGCATGGGCGATGCGCGGTGCGATGGCGTCACGGGTGTAGGCGTCTTTTTCGATCAGCATATCCCACTTGCTCACCACAATCACCAGGCCCTTACCTGCCTCATCGATAATGCCAGCCAGGCGTTGGTCGAGGGCGGTGTTAAGCTCATTCACATCCATGAGCAGGAAACAAATATCGGCTTCTTCAATGGCTTGGAGGGTGCGTAGCACCGAGAACTTCTCTATTCCGACCTCTTGTTTGCCCTGGCGGCGGACACCGGCGGTATCAAGTAGTTCAATAGCCTGCTTGTTGTACTTCACGGCCACGCGATTGACGTCACGAGTAGTGCCGGCGATATTGGCGACAATTGCCTGTTGCTTACCAGCCAGGGTGTTAAACAGATATGATTTACCGACATTTGGTCGGCCAATGAGCGCAATGCGCAGGGTTTCGTCTTCGATCTCTTCGCTTTTGGCTGGAATAATCTCGACAATCTCGTCGAGGACTTCAACGATACCGCTGTTATGCTCAGCGCTGGTCCGGATAATGGTTTTGATGCCGAGGCGACGGAATTCATCAATCGCCAGAGCGCCTTTTAAGTCCCCTTTATTTGCGAGGAGCAGGACAGGTTTTTTGCTTTTTAAGGCCTTTTTAGCGACTAAACGGTCTTCGTCACTGACGTATTGGGTGCTATCGACGACCACCAGAATGACGTCGGCCACATCAGCAGCCTCGGTGATTTGTTCTTGAATAGAAGCTTCGAATTCATCACCTGGGTCTTTGAGACCGGCGGTATCAACCAGCCAGAACTGATGGTGCTTGTACTCCACGCGTCCGAGGACATTATCGCGAGTGGTACCGGCTTCGCGGGCGACAATCGCCTGTTGAGCCCTGACCATACGGTTAAAAAGCGAACTCTTGCCGACGTTCGCTTGGCCAATGATTGCAACGGTAGGAAGTTTTGATGCCATAACTTTGGCTAATTATAACAGAGGTCGCCGAAGATTGCGAGCATAAGCGGCTTGTTCTTTACCAAAGAACCAAATGTCTCTTACTTTTTAATCGTAAAAAGTAACAAAAACTCCTGGGCGGCTTCACCTCTCTGGAAAAGACTCACCGAAAGCCTGTTCGTTGTCTCAGTAACTCACTGACCGTTCAAACACTCTTCGACATTAAACGAAAGCCTTTCGGTTCGCTTTATCGCAGGGAGGCTGCAGATGCCCATACCCATTTCCCGGAACTTTTATTTCTTTTAGTTACAAACGAAAGAACATGCCATGGTTATATCACCTAAAGCATATCAACGTTTTTATACTCACCGGGCTTTATATCACCAAGTGAATAATTACCAAATGTGGTGCGGTGGAGCTTGGTAACACTGTAGCCAAGGGCTCCAAAGGTGCGACGAATCTGGCGGTTTCGCCCCTCACTCATGGTAACCTGCCAGCCTTTTCGACTGGTGTCTGATAAGCGCTCCAGTGATAGCTTACTGGTGCCATCTTCGAGTTCCACACCATAATCGCTAATCATCTGCTGGTGGAGCGGCTCAAGGTCTTTCTCTAGCCGTACTTGATAGACTTTCACCTTATAAAATTTGGGGTGGGTCATCTGGAAGGCGAAGTCGCCATCGTTGGTCAGCATGATAAGCCCCGAGCTGTCTTTATCGAGGCGTCCGACGGGCTTTAAGTTGTGAAATTCACTCGGGAGCAAGGTGTAAATCGTGTCGTTATCGCCCTGCTTGCGGCGTGAGCAGACGTAGCCGACGGGCTTGTTAAATAAGAGATACACGAGCTCGCGAGAAGTGTTCAGCGGCTTACCATGAACAGCGATCGCATCACCTTCGGAAAAACGCGCCCCCAGTGTCGCGACGGCACCGTTGATGGTCACGGCTCCTTGCTCGATTAAGTTATCGGCTTCACGGCGCGACGAACCAAGCTGGAGAGCCAGATATTTATTAAGACGTTCTTCTGGGGTGGACTCGGAAGTCATGTGCTGATTATAGCACTATACCTGAGGCGGCTGGGGCTGAGTTGGTGGCGCGGCGGGTGTAGGCTGAGCGGCGGTTGGTGGCGCAAGTGGTGTTTCTTCGAAACTAAGTCCAGGATTAGGCTGCTGAGTAGCAGGCGCCGCCATTGATGGCGCTGGCATGGGAGTTACAGGACTGCTCGTCGGCATGACTGGGTCGGTGACGGGTATTTGGATCTGGGGGCTCGGCATGACTGGGGGCTCGGGAGCCGGTGGCATATCGTGATTAGCCAGTTCCTGAGAAATCTGATCGGCGATATTGGGACCTTCGGGTTCTTCTCGCTGTAAGGGGTGGATGATGCGATCGCCAAGGTTGGCTGGACGAGCGCCGGAGAATGGTGCAGTTGGCTGTGGCAGAGCTGAGGAAGCTGCTACTGGAGTTGCTGGAGTTGTTACTGGTGGAGCCGTTGGACGAGGTGTTGGGGTTAGTGGCTGTGAAGCGGGACGAGCTGGCTGAGAAAAAGTCGGTGCTCCAGCAGCCGATGGCATCGCGACGGGATTGCCGCTGCGTGGCAGATCACCCAGTACATCGTGAACCGTGCGCACGACATCTTCGATACCGACTTGGGATTTGACAAGGTAGCGATCGGCACCAAGCTGTTCACCGCGCAGGCGCTGGTCTTCACTAGAAAGAGCGGTCATCATAATCACCTTGATGCTTTTGGTTTCAGTGGTAGAACGCAGGATATCAAGCATATCAAAGCCACTGATCTTTGGCATCATCACGTCGCTGACAATAAGCTGCGGACGCTCCTTTATGGCCATAGCGAGCGCTTCTTCGCCGTCTCCGGCGGACACAATATCATACCCTTCGGCGAGGAGTCGTACGCCGTAGATCTCCCTGAGACTTTTATCGTCTTCGACTAACAATATCTTTGTCATATTACCTTCTACTATACCTGAGCATTTCTGAAAATACTATACCACTTATGGTTTGATTTCACGATTGGTTATCCCGCCGTGGAATCACGACACTCGAGGTTCGTGGCTGAATAAATTGGCCAGGGTTCTGTTCGATGGCGGTCAGGGGCGTATTCGGTGCCGCCGGAGGAGTCGGCGCAGGAGCCGGAATAGGTCGCTGCATTGCTTGAAGTTGTTGGGCTACCTGTTCAGCCGGTGGGCTGGTGACAGTCGAGGATACGGTTTCACGAACCGGTGGGGTTGGCTCAAAAGAAGGGACGGCCGCATGCGTCTCTGGAATAATCGTTGGGGCTTGGGAAGCGTTTTCTATCATGCGGGTGGCTTCTTCGTGGTCGAGACGCGGCAGCTGCAGGTAGAAGGTACTCCCCTTTTTATAGACGCTTTCAACCCAGAGGCGTCCGCCCATAATTTCGGTCAATCGGCGGGATAGGTACAGCCCGAGGCCGGTGCCGCCAATCTCGCGGGTATCGGTGTTATCCACTCGGTAGAATTTCTGGAAGAGATGTGGAATGTCTTCGGCTGGAATGCCGATGCCACTATCCATGACGCTGATAGTAAGGTGTTCGGCATCGCCAGTTATATCGATGATAACGTCACCTTTCGGGGTATATTTGATAGCATTTTCCGTCAGGTTGGCTATTACCTCGCGCAGGTGGTCATTATCAACCAAGGCATAGAATACAGGGCTGAGGCGCCGGTCGCCTTCTGTGCTTTCATCCATCGGACGATAGACGAGACGTAGTTGCTTGGCTTCAGCCTGCGGGCGCAGCCCCTCCACGATATTTCCTGCAAACTCGACGACATTGACCACTTTGGGATTGTTCGACAAGCGTCCGTCGTCGGCTTTACTGACATCCAGGAGGTCTTGGAACAATCGTCCTAGGTGTTGAGCGGATTCGTGGGCTTTGGTGATAAAATCACGCGCTTTCTCATCAATCTGGGCGGTAGCGGGATTCAAGGCGAGGCCGAGATAGCCCTCGATGGACGCCACAGGGGTGCGCATCTCATGGCTGGCGGTACTAATAAACTCGGCTTGTTCGCGCTCTTCGGCTTTCTCTTTGGTGATATCACGAAAGACAATAATCACACCCGAGCCGAGTTGTCCGACCGGTGAAACGATCACCGACACCAGTATCTTTTTACCTGAATGGGTGGAGAGCGCTAAGTCATTTCGGATTACCTCTTTGTTGGTGCTGAGTACCTCGAGAACAGGATCTTGGGCTTCAGGCAGATCTTGATCGTGGTTGTCGAGCAGCTTCAGGACAGATTTGTAGCTCAGCGTGGTGGCATCTTGCTTGCCCCAGCCGGTGATTTGCTGAGCGGCCGGGTTTATCAGCTGAATAATACCTTGGTTATCGACGGCCACTACGCCATCGGCAATGGCGTTAATGACGACCTCGGCTTTCGAGGCGACTTCGCTCAGCTCACTGGCGAGATTACGATAGGCTCGGTCTTTGCCTTCTTCGTGGTTTTTGCGTCCGTGCCAGATGATGTAGCTTGCCACCAGCGGCAGCCACCCGGCGATAAACGTCGTCACGATGGCGGTATCGTGCAGTCCTCCCCCGCCGATGCCCAGGAAAATATAAACATTTCCGGCTATAAATACCGGGATGATGCCCATGAGCCCAAAGACGCCGGCGAAGATAGCCACCAGAATCCAGAGCGCAATAAATGGCGACTGCAGGCCGTCGGTCGAGGCGATTAGGCTAGCCGTCAGAATAGCGAGCACAAGGTACGTAAGATACGAGCCAACCACAATGTGCTTCTCCGGAACCCAGAGGTAAAAAACGATAGCGGTAATAAACGCGACGGCAGCAATGATGACCGAGACGCCGTCAATTATCAGACCGGCTGTATATTGGTCTGAAAAGAACGCCACAAAATACAGGCACATAATACTGCCCGCCACAAACATAACACCTTCGCAAATACGACGGTGCCAAAATTGATTGAGCTGCAGTGGTTTTATAAATGCCCCCTAAAGAATGTATCTATCTCGCTTACGTATTATTATGGCGATTTTTAGCGATTTTACAAGCTTAGGTTTTACCAGCTGCCGCTGGCGCCGCCTCCGCCAAAACTGCCACCACCGAATCCACCAAACCCACCGCCCGAGCCACCGCCACCACCTATAAATGGCCCACCAGCCCACCAGCTCGGTGACTTGCCGCGGCCAGCGTGAGCTTTGTAGTTGGCGGAGACCAGTTTATCGAGTAGCAGCCCGACGCCCGCTAGAGCCAGCACGCTTATGATGCCAACGACGAGGAGTCCGGAGACGAGACCAATGATTACCCCGGCGATACCGCCGACAACTCCCCCAGCCCACCAGCTCTTCGTGCGGGCCAGGATGGAACCCAGCCAGCTAAAGCCAAACAGCCCGATAAAGAGCAGGGCTTCCCAAGGGATAGACTGATCGTCGGGACTAGTCGTAGCCGGATCGGCTTCGCCGTGAATGGCTTTGATAATGCTCTCGAGACCGAATTTTATTCCGGCGTAGTAATTACCGCTTTTAAAGCGTGGGGTTATTTGGGTGCGAATGATCTGTCCTGCCCTGATGTCGGTCAGTACACCTTCAAGGCCATAGCCTACCTCAATCCGCAGCTGTCGGTCATCTTTTGCGATCAGGAGTAATACGCCGCTATTTCGTTCTTTCGAGCCTATTCCCCACTCCCGGGCAACCTGAATTGAATATTCTTCGATAGATTCACCCTCGAGTTTTGGTATCATAAGGATCCCGATTTGATTGCCGGTTTCAGCCTGCTCGGCTTCGATTGTCTTGGCAAGTTCTTGCTGTTCGTTCTTCGAAAGGGTGTTTGTCTGATCAACAATCGGGCTCTCAGTCGGTTTAGTGGGCACACTCAGCGCCACAGCGTTCGTGCTAATAGCCACCATAATGATGCCACTCGCAAGTAGCATCATGAGACAAAGCCGAAAGGGCAAAAAATGCTTCATGTTGGTCGGCTTATCTATTCGAAGTTAACATTAGGAGCGTTCTCGGCTCCCTGTTCGGCTTCGAAGTATGGGAACTCTTTAAACCCAAAGATACCGGCGGTGATGTTGGTTGGGAAACGCTTAGTACTCGCGTTGTAGGTAGCGCTGACGTCATTGTAGTCTTTACGAGCTACGGTGATACGGTTCTCGGTGCCTTCAAGTTGTACTTGCAGGTCTTGGAAGGCGGCCACAGCTTTTAGCTCCGGGTAGTTTTCTGTAATTGCGAGCAGTTTACCAAGCGCTTGGCTGAGTTCACCCTGGGCAGCTTGATACTTGCTCATCTGCTCTGGGGTTGCCGAGTCGGCATCCACCTGGATACTTGTAGCCTTGGCACGAGCATTGACAACATTGGTGAGCGTTGTCTGTTCGAAGTTAGCCGCACCTTTGACGGTACTGACTAGATTTGGCACCAGGTCTGCCCGGCGCTGGTACTGGGCCTCTAGATTACCAAAGGTTTTATTAATATTCTCACGTTGTCCGACGAGGCCGTTATAGCCACCGACAATAATCAGGCCAATAATAACGACGACAGCCGCGACTATGCCCGGTATAAGCCATTTACGATTCATAGTATAACCTCCTTTATTTATAATATCGGTGTTCTTAGGCACCGAGCAGTTGCAAGACGTGGTAGACAACGAAACCAGGCCATACGCAGGCCTTTAGGAATGCAAAGACAACGTCACCGAAGTCATGCGTATTTTGCAGGAAGTATACGAAGGCACCCACGAATGCTACAAAGAGCACGAAGCCCACTGGACCATGTTGGTTAATAACTTTCACTGAAGCATTGTCACTTTTTTTCATACTAAACTCCCCCTGTTATTAGTGGTTTTAATAATTTCATCATAAGCTTAATCTCATGAATAAGCAAGGAGCCAGGAACGCTTCAATGAGACTTAAGAGCGACGCTCCCATGCCCAGTCTTGAATCTCTGGCATATCGACGCCGTGAATATTAATGAAGTTGGTGTGCTCGACAAGCTTCTTCTCCATTAATTCTTTGAGTGCAATGGCCTCACTCGTCTGAAGATGCAAGCGTTCGATCACGTCCATTACCAGATGGAAGCGGTCCATGTCGTTTCGAACGGTCATGTCAAACGCGGTCGTAATCGTGCCCTCTTCTTTGTAGCCACGTACGTGCAGGTTGCGGTTGGTGCGTCGGTACGTCAGGCGGTGGATAAGCCACGGGTAGCCGTGGAACGCAAAGATGATCTCTTTGTCGCGGGTAAATAGTTCGTCAAAGTCAGGGTCACTCAGACCATGAGGGTGTTCGGTGGTGGGTTGCAGGCGCATCAGGTCAACCACATTGATAACGCGAACTTTGAGACCGGGCAGATGCTGGCGCAAAATTGAAACGGCCGCCAGGGTTTCGAGCGTTGGCACGTCACCGGCGCATGCCATGACGACGTCTGGTTCATCGCCCCCGTCATTACTGGCCCATTGCCAGACGCTGGCGCCTCTGGTGCAGTGCTCCACCGCCTCCTCCATCGACAGCCACTGCGGGCTATCGTGCTTACCAACAATGGTCAGGTTGATATAGTTACGGCTCCTCAGGCAGTGATCCATAACCGACAGCAGTGTGTTGGCATCGGGCGGCAGATAGATACGGGCGACTTGAGCTTTTTTGTTCACTAAGTGATCGATAAAGCCAGGGTCTTGGTGGGTAAAGCCGTTATGGTCTTGACGCCAGACATGTGAGGTCAGCAAATAATTAAGGGAAGCGATTTCTTTGCGCCACGGCAATTCGGATGACATTTTTATCCACTTGGCATGCTGGTTGACCATGGAATCGACGATGCGGATAAAAGCTTCGTAGCTATTGAGCACCCCGTGTCGGCCGGTGAGCAGGTACCCTTCCAGCCAGCCTTGGGATTGGTGTTCGCTGAGCATGGAATCGAGCACGGCACCGTCGGCAGCCAGGAACTCATCGCTGTCTTTGGTGCGGGCGGCCCACGGGCGGTTGGTGACCTCAAAGACTGCTTCCAGGCGATTGGAGACGGTTTCGTCTGGACCAAAGATACGAAAATTGCGGGCGCTTTGATTAAGCTTTAAAGCATCGCGCAGATACGGCCCGAGGGCGTGAACATTGCCGACATTGGCAATACTGCGGTATGGTACATCCACCGCATAGTCCTGGAAATCAGGCAGGCGTAGGTCGCGTAGCAGATTACCGCCGTTGGCATGGTCGTTGGCGCCCATGCGCGCTTCGCCTTCAGGAGCCAGTTCGGCAATCTCTGGGAGGAGTCGGCCGGTTTCGTCAAAGAGTTCGTCGGGATGGTAACTACGGAGCCAATTCTCTAATAGCTGAAGGTTATCCGGATGAGCCTCGTCGACCAAAAGCGGCACTTGGTGAGAACGGAAATTATCCTCTATCTTTTTATCATCGATATACTTGGGGCCGGTCCAGCCCTTGGGTGAACGCAGAATAATCATTGGCCAGCGCGGGCGCGCTACCTCGCCGTGGCTGCGCGCATAGCTTTGAATATCTTTAATGATTCGAGAGGCTTCATCCAGTGCTGCGGCCATAAGCTGGTGCATGACCTGTGGGTCATCGCCTTCTACAAACAAAGGCGTCCAGCCGTAGCCGCGAAACAATTGCTCGAGCTCCTCGGGTTCGATGCGCGCCAGCAGCGTCGGGTTACTGATCTTGTAGCCATTGAGGTGTAGAATCGGTAGGACTGCCCCATCGGTGGCGGCATTTAAAAACTTGTTGGAGTGCCAGGCGGTCGCCAGCGGACCAGTTTCAGCTTCGCCGTCCCCCACCACACAGGCCGCGATCAGATCTGGGTTATCAAAGACAGCACCAAAGGCGTGAGATAGTGAATAGCCCAGTTCCCCACCCTCGTGAATCGAGCCTGGCACTTGGGGCGAGACGTGGCTGGAGAGTCCCCCTGGAAATGATGACATTTGAAAGAGCTTTTTGAGTCCGGCTTCGTTCTGGCCGACCTCTGGGTAGTACTCGCTAAAGGTACCTTCTAAATACACGTTACTTACGACCGCCGGCCCGCCGTGGCCCGGACCGGAAATATAGATCATATTCAGGTCGTGCTGTTTGATAGCGCGGTTGAGGTGGGCGTAGATAAAGTTTTGCCCCGGGGCAGTTCCCCAGTGCCCGAGGAGTAGTTTCTTGACGTGGTCTTGCTTCAGCGGCTCTTTAAGGAGCGGATTATCGCAGAGGTATATTTGCCCGACCGATAAGTAGTTGGCAGCTCGCCAGTAAGCATCGATGGCGTGCAGCTGATCCTCATCGAGCGGCAGGCGGTGTGATAATTCTATGGTCATACGGAGGCTCCTTGTTTATTTATAACAGTAACTACTTGGCTAGCAATGGTGTGAGCTTCATCAGTAGGAATCACATGAACACCGACGCGGCTGTCTTCAGACGAGATGCATTCCTGGTGCCTTTCATTCTTCGCCTCGTCAATCACTATCCCTAAGAATCCAAGTTTTTGGCAGATGCGCGATCGAATTGGGGCTGATTGCTCACCAATGCCGCCAGAAAAAACCAGTGAAGTAAGCCCGTTCATACTGGCAGACAGCGCGCCAATGGCTTTTCGCGCTTGGTAGCAAAACAGTGCCACGGCTTCGGCCGCCTGCGGATCTCTCGTCTCGTTATTGAGGAGCGTCAACATGTCGGCCGATAGTTCCGACACGCCCAGCAGACCCGACTCAAAATTTACCATATGATTATAATCTTCAAAACTCATGCCGGCTTGGTGGTGGAGAAAGCGCGCCACACCCGGGTCGATGTCGCCCGACCTGGTGCTCATCATGATGCCCGAGGCGGGCGTAAAGCCCATAGTGGTATCGACAGGTTTACCCTCGAACGTAGCGGCCAGACTGGCACCACTGCCGAGATGGGCAAAGATGACTTTGCCCCGGGCGGCATCCTCACCGGCGATTTCATCAAATCTGTATAATAAATATTCATAGGAAAGCCCGTGAAATCCGTAGCGGCGCAGACCCTTATGGTAATATTTGCGCGGCACCGCCAGCAGCTGCGCTACCATCGGAAGATCATGAAAGAAGCTGGTATCAAAACAAGCGATGTGCGGAATGTCAGGAAAGCGTATCTTAAGCAGGTCGATCAGTTCAAGTTCGGCCGGAGCGTGCTCCGGGTCATAGGCTGTCAGCGAACGAAGCTCCTGTTCTACCTGGCGCGTAATCGGCTGCGCCGCACCGTAGCGTGGTCCGCCGTGGACAATTCGGTGGCCAATGGCTGCCAAGCGTCCCCCTGCGAGGTTGGCTCGCACCAGATCCATGACAAAATCAAGCGTCGCTGGAAGATCGTTAGCAGCCAGGGGTTGTTCGCTTCCCTCCTTATCACCAACTCGGATATGCACCGTGGCTGTGGTCTGGCCGAGATTAGTAACACTTACGCTGAGGAGGGGCTCAAAAGACCCTTGCTCGGTATCGGTCGCAAACAGCCCGCATTTCAGGCTAGAAGAGCCGGCGTTGATTGTCAAAATGTTTACGTTTATACCCACCCCTTTATGATACCAGAAATACCTATTCTTGCTTATGGTATCTCACCTTGGATTATCGGCCTGTGACATATATCACATACACCAGCCCTATGGGTCAATTATGATGTATCTACACTATATGTACGTTTTAAGGCACATTGGGCAAGCGGGGCGAAATTCCCCCACTGTCGCGCAACTGTAAAGTCAGAAAACCAAGCCTTAGAATAATATGTCTGTGCTCTTCGCTGTATAAGAGTGACGGAAGGCTAACTACCCTCTTTCTCCTCCCCCAGCTCAAGAGCACGGGGTAATAAGGAGAGGGATGGAATACGCAGCAGACTGGGAAGCGACACACGGTAGCGACGCCGAAGCGACCGTGAGCGTGCTGATTGACGGCCTTGATACCGATCCGGCTTTCGAATCCCTTGACCTCTTAGCTGAGCGTGAACTGGGTGAACAGACAGTCACGTCGCAGCTGTATGTCGAGAAAGCCGATGGATTCTATCCGCTGACGCCAGATGAGGAGCATGGGATACCTGCTGAAAATGGCCTTATCCTAACAGGCGAGCAGCAAGAGGCTGCTCACATGGCGCTGCTAGGCGGCTCGGCTGTGGTTGAGATTCTGACACCATTTGGTACCGACATAATCGAAGTTTGGTCGGTTCAAACCTATGAGTTTAGTCATATCACCCTTGAGGGCGAGCGTTGCTTTACGCTCACCGCCGAGACCATTGAAAAAGAGATTGTCGAAGAAATCATTGAAGTCGATGCGGACTCCTCTGATTCGGACATTATCATTACTATCTCACCAGGCGAGGGCGGCGGGGACACTGTCCCGCAGCTTCAGGAATCGGTGATAGTCGAACAGTCGGCATATGAGGCGTCGCAGACGGCAGCGGATTCGCGCGGCATCGATACCACGATCGGAGTGGCCGAAGAGAGTTCAGCTGACGCAGCCGATATACCTGTAGTAGATGTTCTCGTCCAGCTCCCAGCACATGTAGCGACAGTCGAGACTGGAGCGGAATCTAATACCACCGTTACCGTACTTGACGAAGAATACTCAACGCCTAAAGAAGAACCGGCTGATGAGGTGAGATCTGAGGTACTACCTCTGGTTGAATTTTACGGAGAAGCCAATGACACACTCGCTGCCGCGGTCGCCGTTACTGAGATGGTTGTAGAGACTGCTGCTATAGAAGCCGATAGGTCTCCTGCCCCGCTTGTCTCGATGGAGGCATTTGTATTGAGTGCTGCACCATCTATGTATCACCAGGACGAAGCTCTAATTGTATCAAGTAGTGTGGAATCCTCCCAAGATACGTCTATATCGCCACTCCAAAACGAGGTTGAGTCTCCTGCCCCGGCGGTTGTGATACATGAATCTCGCATTGATGAAGCAGAACCTCTCGCACTGCACGAATCACCCCTTGGAGTGCGCGAGGAGCTCTTCATGTCTCATATTGTTTCGACAGTCGAGGAAAGCAAGGCCGAGCCGAGACTAGCAATTGAGCAACCCGAAGTAGCTATTCGTGCGACTACCTCGCCGGCCGAAAAGGTAGCCGAAATGACGCCAGCGCCTATTCGTGAACGCGAAGCGACCAGCCCGGAGCACGTAGTGACCATTGTTCCGCACGTCGAATATACATCTTTGGTTGGCTATTCGCCAGATGCGGCAGAAGCCACAAAACGCTTCGCTAAAGTCGCGCACATCGAAACGCCACAGGCAGTAACCCACCAGGAAAAGAAAGTATCATCATGGGAATTAGAGAGCGTGTTCTCATCCCAACGCTTCGAGCCGAGCTTCAGACAGCTGCCACCTAGCGAAGATGATATTGTTATTTCATTTGAAGCCTCCCCCACAGACCGACGCCGCCGTAATCACCGAGTACTGAGGCGCACCGCATGAGTACGCGTATCTCACTCAGGCTCCGCAGCCTTACCACGCAGGCGCATGCGCTCCGCGAAGTCATCGGCAGAGATCAGGAGCTTCACCGCCTGGTGCGGATTTTGCTTAAATCCACCCATCACCACGTGGCGATTGTCGGCGATCCTGGGGTTGGTAAAAGCAGTTTAATAAGTATGCTGGCACTGGCGGTTGCCGAGGGTGCTATCCCGGGTCTGCCCACCAAAGTATATGTGCTCGATACAGCGCCCATCATGAGCCTGTTTGTAGCTGGTGATAACCCACGGTCGTGTTTTGAGGCGCTGAGTGCTAATCTGGCGCGGCTTTCGGAGGCGATTATTGTGATCGAGGATATCCAGCTGCTGGCGGGCGATGATCCGGCACGGCTCGAACTGACGCTGGAGCTCTTGCAGACCATTACACTACACCGTGGAATTCATCTCGTTGTCACCTCGACAAGCACGTCGTTTCAGCGGATATTTCGTGATGATTATACGTTTGGGCGTACGTTTGCGGCTCTCGAACTTGCTGAGCTCCACGCAGAAACAATCGCGGATATTATGCGGAGTGCCATGGCCGCCCAAGGCATAAGTCTTTCACCAGAAAGTATAGAGCTCGCGGTGCAACTCGGGGGGCGCTATGGTCACGGCCGAGCTTTGCCTGATGCCGCCCTTCGGCTGCTCGAGGACGTGGCCGCAAAGCTTGCATTCGATGGCCGCCAGGAACTACTACCAGCCGACATCCGCGAGGTTGTCGCCGAGCGTGAAGGCATTCCACTGGCGAGTCTAGAGACCAAAGGCCAAACGCAGCTGCATAATTTAGAGCAGCGGTTAAACACTGCAGTTATTGGTCAAGACGCGGCGCTGCGTACCATTGCCCGCACTATTACCAAAGCCCAGCTGGGCCTTGGTGATACTACGCGTCCCCGGGGCAGCTTCTTATTACTTGGTCCGTCCGGTGTGGGTAAAACCGAAACCGCCAAGGCTCTTGCAAGTCATGTGTACGCTAACCCGAAAGCCCTCGTGCGTCTCGACATGAGCGAATATAGCGAAGCGCATAGCGCGGTGCGTCTGACCGGTTCGCCGCCGGGCTACGTCGGGTACGAGGAAGGCGGTCAGCTGACAGGCGCGGTCATGCGCCAGCCTTATTCACTTATTTTGCTCGATGAGATTGAAAAAGCCCACTCTAAATTGTTCGACGTCTTCTTGCAGCTTCTCGACGATGGCCGTCTGACCGACTCCAGTGGCAAGACGGCCGATTTTACAGAGTCAATGCTACTCGCTACATCTAATATTGGCAGCCAGGAAATCGCAACGGCAGCCAGTAAGGGCATCGATGTGACGAGCCCCACTTTCCTGCAGTCAACGCTCACGCCGCTACTACTCACTCAATTTCGGCCAGAATTCATCAACCGTTTTGATGCTATCCTCATCTACCAACCGCTCAGTGAAGCTACGTTAGTGACTCTTGCGCAGCGTGAGCTCACTAAGCTCGACGAACGTCTTTCCTCTCTTGGCGTGTCCTTTGACGTACCCGATGATCTACTTGCGCGCCTCATTCACGAAGGCTACAATCCCCTGTTTGGCGCGCGTCCCGTCAAGCGACTTATTGCGACGCATTTTGAGATGCCCCTGGCGGAGCGGATTATGAGCGGTCAGCTCCCCAGCCCGGTGGTGATTACTGGGACAGAGTCGTGGCTTCGCTAGTTTCATCTCATCTTCCAAGATTCGCAAATATATTTTATGAACCTTGGAAGCTGCCAGACGGCTCGGTCGTTGTCTCGCGACAATAACCATAGCCGTCTGGGGGCAGTTCTCAACTCTTGCCGAAAGCCTTCGTGATTCTTGCGGCGGCCGCTTGGTCGATGCGCTCCAGGCGGACACGGTGTGCCTCGGCGGCTTTCACGAGCTGCGTAATAGCAACGGTCAGCCGCTGGAGATCGGCTTCATTCGCCAAACTCTGGTACAGGTGTGTTCGATAAGCGGAAAGATTCGGAGTGCCGATGTAGTGAGAGTGTGAGCGCAGAAACGCCTTGACCTTTTCCACCCACTCGTCACCGCCTACTTCGTTACGCTGTGCGACTATTAAGTCCCATAGCCTTGGTAGTTCGGCCGCCCCTTCGCGAATATAAATCAGAGAAACATTTGGATCTTCGATATCCATCCGAGACCTTCTATCTAGAGGAGAACTACGTTGCGCAGGCAGCTTGCACTGGCAATGTATTAATTATGACATAATAAGCATAGATCATAAATATTCTCCAGCGTTCTGCAGATTTTCAGGGATGCGTAAAAAATTTCAAATAGGAGGTCGGAGGTGAACCGGACAATGGAGAAACGCGGGTATCTAGCCGCTCACATTGTCCGGTCCACTCCACCGATCGGGCTGCTTGCAGGCAGCCTTCCTCGATTCGAATCAGAGCTGCGCCCATCAGGCGACGGCCTGGTACCGCACCGGCGGGACGAGCCGGCTTGCTCGATAATTCGTATTGATAATTTTAATTCAAACGAAGCAAAAAGCAAGCTCAAGCAATAAGACCTCCAAGAGGCTTATTTTAGAGGCAGTTATTCTATGGGATCCTAGTAATTATATTTCACAAAGAGTTCGGACATGGAGACACCCTCAGTCGAGGGGCTCCGGGTAGGGCTCTCCTGTCGTGAGGGTGTGGATCAGCGCCGGTAGTGCGTCTTCTGAGACCTCCTGTTGGAGGATCCCGGGACTGCGCTAGAGCTTCCGCTGTAGGGCTGTTGAGCGGACCTGTCCTTGTAGGTGGTGGGATCGATGTCGGGTTCGACGTCGATTGTCTTGCTAGTGATCTTCATGAGTCTGACGCCGGATCCGGGGTTCTTCGAGCCGGTCTTCTTTGCCTTGCTGCGCTTGCCCATAGCAATCTCCGATACAACTCAAGGGACGCTTACGCAAGATATCATAACATAATTGATCTACAAGGTCAACAATAATATCGAAGAATATCCCCACCTTATGAGGTCATTTTTAGGCTAAGGTTAGCGGGCGTGTTTCAGGAAGAAAAACTTTACTGCCTCGCTCGCTTCTTCAAATACTTTCCTAAAGGTATGCTGCCATCCGCCGCCCTTTCCCTGTAGCCCTTAAGAGACTTCTTTCTTGTCTCCTCTCGACCGGCCATAACGAGATCGCCAATGGGAGAAATATAGCGCGCGCTGGTCACAACGGCTGCACCCGGATGAATAACTTGGCGAGATGAGCCGCCTTCAGATTTTATGGCAATCTCCATCGCGCAATCCTCCCCCGGCCATATATGTGGTAGTTCAAGTATGCGTTTTAAAACTGGTTCTCGCTGCAGGAAAGTTGCCATGTTAGCACCTCGAAAACGAACACTGCCCTCATGACGAGCTCGAAGATTATCCAAGTAGTATTTACTGTCATATACCAATCCTGTGGCTCCAAAAGTATCAAGTACTATGGGGCCGGAAACCGCCGACGGTACCTCATGAATAAGTGCTGACAACATGCGCCGATGCCAGCGGTTTGTAAAGACGGGGTATGAATCAGCATCCAAGTATAAAAGAGGGTCAAGCGCTCGATCTCCCAGGGCTACTAAGATATTTTGGATAGCAGGAAGTTTTCCCGCTTCATGTGTTTCATATACCAGGGCGCCATATGAACGGGCCACATCTGCCGTCTCATCTTCGCAGCCATTGGCCATGACGTAAGGTTCAACGTGCTTTGCATCGAGTTTATCGAGAGCATGACCAATCATCGCTGCTTCGTTATGCGCTGCAATAATGACCGGTGTTTTCATTGTGTTATATTAGCATAAAGTTATACATTGTCAATGTATAACAGATTGGAAAAGCCCAAGTCACGTCCCGGGGGCCGAGATTTCACAGCTGGCGATTAATCGTCTTCGGAACATTGCTCTCAAATTGCCGCTGACGGTTTTCATCACGAATGTACACTCGGGACTTCGGATTTCGATCACAAGACTATGAAAAAAGATTGAGCAGAAACTCAATCCTTTTTCATGGCTGGGGTGGAGGGATTCGAACCCCCGAATGTCGGCACCAAAAGCCGATGCCTTACCACTTGGCGACACCCCAGTGCTCGCATATTATAGCATGCAGTGAGGCAACTTGACCAGTGGTGGCAATTGCTCCACTGCCCTACTTGACGAGGTTTGGTGATTGGTAGAAGTGGCGGCCGTAGAGCTTATGAATTTCTACGACTACGATAGGAATGGTAAAGGCCACCAAGCCAGTTACAAACAGATCACCGAAGGTCACGGGATGAATATGCAGGATCTCTTGGAGCGGTCCAAAGAGCGCCAGCAGCTGCATTGATATTGCGACGGTCATACCAATGACAAAGTGGATATTGAGCACCTTGAGGCGCCCCAGGAGTGATTGGTAGTCGCTGCGGGCATTGAGGGCATTTGCCCACTGCATAACGACGAGGGCTGAGAACGCAATGGTGCGGCCGTAGTCGACCCCGTATTTATTGGTAAACATGACATAGAGCGTGAGGGTAACGGCGGCCATGGTAAGCGCCATGAGGATCATGCGGCCGATCATGTGTCGAGAGAGAATAGGAGCATCTGGGCGCTTTGGTCGGTGCTTCATGACGGTCTTTTCGCCTGGTTCGAGGCCAATCGGAATCACTAGCGAGGTATCAGTCACGAGGTTGACCCACAAGATTTGCACCGGCACGAGCGGAATCGGCACGCCGATCAGCAGCGCCCCGATAGCTGTCATGACTTCCCCAGCATTGGTGGAGAGCAGATATACCAGCATGCGGCGGATATTGGCAAAGATAATCCGGCCTTCGCGCATGGCGTCGATAATGCTCTTGAAATCGTTATCGAGCAGAATAATATCTCCGGCATCCTTGGCGATCTGCGAGCCGCTGCCCATGGCGACGCCTACATTGGCATTGACCAGCGCCGGCACGTCATTGACCCCATCCCCCGTCATAGCGGTAATATTGTGCTTTTTGAGCAGGCTCAGAATCCGGTATTTGTGTTCAGGGATCACGCGCGAGAAAATCCGCACATCATCAATAATGGCCTCAAGGTCTTTATCGCTTAGGACGTTCATTTTGCGGCTATCAAACACCTGGTCTCGACTGGTTACCATGCCTAGTTCCTTGCCGATATGAAAAGCTGTCTCGAGATGGTCGCCGGTGATCATACGCACGGTCACGCCGGCGGATTGAGCCGCAGCGATGGCGCGCTTGGCCTCGGGTCGCAGCACGTCGGCCACGGCAATATAGCCAACAAAGGTCAGTGGGTGGGATTTTGGCAAATCACTAAAGGCAACGATCTCGCCTTTGACATAGGTCTCGGCCAGCGCAATCACGCGGTAGCCTTGGCCGGTCAGTTGGTGAAGCGCATGGATGGCCTCTTCCTCTTCCCCGCTGGTCAGGCTGCTCCTAGCGAGCACATGTTCGGGCGCGCCTTTGATATAGAGCTCAAAACCTTCGCCCTTATGCCACAGATTGCCGCTCATGGCGGCGGTTTGGTCGAACGGCAGGCTGAGGATCGGTTTGGTCTTTGGTATGACAGCTCGCTCGCTCGTGACAAATTCGATCATGGCGATATCGAGCGGGTCATGAGCTTTGGCCGAGCCATTGTTGATACTCAGGGCGACATGGCGGGCAATATTACTTCGCACCTCTGCTGGCTGCCAAACTTCTTGGACAGAAAGTTTATTTTTGGTCAGCGTGCCGGTCTTATCGGTAGCGATAGTGGTAATAACACCGACCGTCTCGATGGCGCGCATATTGCGAACCAGGGCTTTCTTCTTGGCCATACGGCGCATACCGAGCACCAGGATGACGGAAATTGCAATCGGCAGGCTCTCGGGTACGGCCGAGACAGCCAGGGCCATCACAAAGCGGATACTTTCACTTACTTCCATGCCGCGTAGCAGCGCTAGGCCAAAGGCTACGATGGCGACAGCCGTGACGGCGGCAATAATCCGCGAGATGAGCTTATCGATCTTTTGTTGCACAGGGCTGTTCATTTCTGTGCGCGTGGAGAGTGCAGCTAGTTGCCCGAACTCGGTGTCATTACCGGTGGCAACCACTACGGCGGTTACTTCACCCGAGACTATGAATGAGCCTTGGAAAAGCATGTTGCTCTGTTCGTAGACTTCCCGTTCGCCGTCGAGCGGCTCTGTCTGCTTGGAGACGGGGGCAGACTCACCAGTCAGGAGCGCTTCATCGGCTCGGACCGAATTTGCCATAAGTACTCGGGCATCAGCCGGAATCTTTTCACCCTCCGAGAGTTGGATGATGTCGCCAGGAACCAGCAGCGTGGTATCGAGCGAGACATATTTGCCATCACGCAGGACATCGACATCTTGAGCAGTGTGAGCCTGGAGCGAACGCAAAATACGCTCGGTCGAAAAGCGCTGGACGTAGTAGATGACGGCGCTGACGGCCATAATGACCAGTACGATGACGGCATCAAGGGCGTGGTTTTGGAGGAGACTAATAACGGCAGCCACAAAGAGCACCAGCATAAAGACATTAGCAAATGGCTCGACAATCTTTTTCCAGAGCGGTTCCCCGCTCACCTTGATAGTATTGTAGCCGTGTACGAGCAGGCGCTCTTTAGCGTCGGAACCGGCCAGGCCCTTGTCTGAAACCTGCAGATCCTCTAAAGTCTGCTGCGCCGATTTATTGTAGTAAAGCATTAGCTCTATTGTAACAAAAAATCACCTCTTAGGCGAAAGAGGTGATTTGATGGTTTCGGGTGAATGCTAGGCAATCCGCACCAGCTGGAGCTTTTGGGTTTGCAGATGCCTAGTGGTCCACTCGATGGTCTGCTGGGCGGTCTTGCCGATTAAGCTCTGGCCGAGCGGGCTGAGCACCGAGATGCGACCATCACTTGGGTTGGCTTCAATACTGTCGACGAGGGTGTAGCGTAGCAAGCGGCCTTGCTGATCGACCAGATCGACCACCGAGCCGAGAGCGACCTTGATGGCGTCACGCTTACGTGGCAATTGCTTGGCTTCACTCAGAAGCAGTTTCTTTTCATTCAACTCGCTCTCGATTGCTTCGAGCGAGGCCAGTTTTTCGATCAGCACCATGCGTTCTTCGCGCTTGTCAGACTTATCGAGCTCGCGGAGCTCACCCATCATCTTTGACTGCTGGTGCTCCAGTTGGCTGACTTTTTTACGTAATTCTTTCATTCCCTGTTTACTAAGATAAATAGTGGCGGTTGTATTCATACTTCCCTCCTTTTGTTTGATGTTGGTAGCCGTCGGACGGTGGTGGATGCTACTGAATTCAGTATGCCTGCTAAAGCTGAGAGTTGTCTGAATTTGAGCCTTTTTTTGTTGTAATTTTGCCACTAATCGCATCACCAGATGTGGCTGGCTTTTTAAGCTGGCTTTTCTTGAAAATGGGCAGGAGTACCCTAAAAGTCGTTTTCTTATCCGGGGCGCTCGTAGCACTGAGCTCGCCATGATGCAGCGTGACGATGGTCTTTGCCAGCGACAGACCCAGACCAAAGCTCGTTTTCTCGTTGCCGGTGCGGGCGTTATCTGCTCGGTAAAAACGATCAAAAATATGGGGCAAATCAGCAGCGCTGATGCCCTTCCCGAGGTTGGAGATGACAAATTCGGCGCGGTTGTTGCGCTTGCCGAAGGTAATGGTAATTGGCGTGGAGGATGGTGAGTATTTTAATGCGTTATCAATAAGAATCGTAAAGAGTTCCTCAATACTGGGCTGGTGGGCATCGAGCATGAGAGGCTTGGTGCGCTGTTTAATACGAATACGTGTGCGGGTTTTGTCGTAGCGATCCACTACCGCGAGGGCAGTGGCCTGGAACGGCACAGCTTCGCGCGTGAGGTCGCTATATTCCATTTTCGATAAACTCAGGAGCGTTTGGGATAATTTCGTGAGCTTATTTACCTCTTCGAGGTTACTTTGCAGTAACTCTTTCATATCGGCTGGGCTGAGGTTGGCGTCTTTGAGCGCCACCTCGAGTTCGGTCTTCATGACCGCGAGTGGTGTTCTCAGTTCGTGACTGGCGTCGCTCACAAAGCGGGATTCGATCTCGTGGGCCTCCTGGATAGGCTGCAGGGTGCGGCGGGCCATCAGATAGCTGGCTACTCCCCCGGCGGCTAGAACCAGGCAGTTGATGTAGATCAGGTTGATAAGGATGTTGTGGGCTGCTTCGGTGGCTTGGGCTTCACGGAGGGTGCTAAATTGGCCCGGTAGCTGCGTATCGTAGGTATCTGGCAGACGCTGGCTAAACTGTTCGAGCCGGGTGTTGATCTCGCTGGCGGCTGATTGGTAGACGAGCACACTAAAGATCAGGCTGATCACCATAATAATCAGCAGGTACCAGCCGGTGAGTCTCAGGGTGGCTCGCTCAAACATATATTAGGCTTGGAGTTTGTATCCAAAGCCGCGTACAGTGTGCAGGAGCGGCTTCTTAAAAGGAGCGTCGATTTTGTTGCGCAGATATTTCACGTACACCTCGACAGTATTTGGCAAAATATCGGCATCATAATCCCAGACATGGGCGATAATCGTGTCTTTTGAGATGGGGCGGCCTTGGTTGCGTAGCAGGTATTCCAGGAGGCCGAATTCTTTGCTGGTGAGCTGGATATCTTTACCGGCTCGCTTAACACTAAAATCTACTGTATTAAGGGATAAATCCCCTACCTGAAGCGTGGTTCCTTGTACTTCGACTGGTCGGCGCACCAGGGCACGCACCCTGGCTAGGAGCTCTTCGAGGGCAAATGGCTTCACGAGATAATCGTCGGCACCGCTATCGAGCCCCTTGGTTTTATCACTAACGCTCCCGAGGGCTGTCAGCATTAAGACAGGAGTATGAATCTTGGCCTCGCGCATGGCTTTCACAATGTCGATACCGGTGTACTCGCCCGGCAGCATGCGGTCGATAATAGCCATATCGTAGGGTTCGGTGGTAGCCATGGCGTAGCCGTCGTCGCCGTCGTACGATACGTCTACGGCGTAGCTCTCCTGCTCCAGTGCCCGCTTCAGAGCATTGGCTATCTTGTGTTCATCTTCAATAACGAGTACTCTCATACTCTTATAGTATACGCCAAAGTTGAGATCAAGCTGAGAATTAGCCGTCGTACTTGTGCGACCACGACTCCATGCTTTTAAGGATCGGCAGAAGGTCTTTACCTTTGTTAGTCATGATGTATTCGCAGCGGGTGGAGTTATCGTGTTGGAGTTTTTGGATGATATCGTGTTGTTCGAGATCGACCAGACGCGCCGAAAGTGTACGCGGGTTGATTCCGCCGACCATGTCTTGCAGCTGGCAAAACCGCACCACTTCATTGTTTATAAAGAAACGCAGTAGCTGTGGTGTCCACTTGTCACCGAGTATTTCCGTGGCTGCCTTCACGCAACCAACTTGGGCTGTCTCTGTTGTCATATGTTTATACTATACATTGTGTAGTGATATTCGTCAATTGCCTATAGAAGCTTCCAGCAAAATTATTTAAACTACAAATTCGAAACGCACATTATAAGTTAATTGCTATTTTTGTTGAGCTGCTTTGGCCTTCTTCTTCATAATGCGCTTGTGTGATGCTCCGTGCTTATTGCGTTGTTTGGCCATGATTTTTAATCCAATCTGTTTTATACTTTACCAATCTTATCATGGATGGGAGTGGGCCTCGAAGAGTTTGGAGGCGGAGGTCGTGGAGTCAGGCTCTATTTGTCTTTGAGATGAAAACCATTCAAGAAAAAAACGCCACACAAGGTGACGTTCTTTTCTTGGTGATCTCACGGAGAAGGACGCTTGAATGACATAATAATCCGCTCCGCTTCTTATTCTGCCATTCGCTAAATCT
>Ga0172380_10002380_pt1 | contig 29163 bp, 31 predicted proteins | sample Leawe162metaG_FD_119747 | JGI IMG/M metagenome (GOLD analysis project Ga0172380, IMG submission 119747) | Leachate microbial communities from a municipal landfill in Southern Ontario, Canada - Leachate well 162 metaG | ecosystem: Engineered > Solid waste > Landfill > Unclassified | place... | reverse complement strand
TGAAGAATTGCCTCAATAGATATGCTGTTCTCTTCAAATATCTTTGTTATTTTTGCCAAAACGCCTATCTTGTCTGAGACGTTTATACGAAGATAGTACTTTGACTCTATATTTCCGGCAGCCTTAAGGGTAAGTTTTCCCTCCATCGGTCTGTCAAAACCAAGCATCGGCTTGCTTTTTCCGCTTCTTGCAATGTCAATTATATTTGCAACAACAGCGCTTGCAGTCGCATCTCCGCCGGCACCTGCTCCATAGTAGAGAGTCTCTCCTACTTTGTCGCCGACTACGCTAATGCCGTTCATGACACCGTCAATTTTTGCTATCATTTCATCTTTTTTGATTAGACTTGCGTGAACTCTCAGCTCAACTTCTGTTTTATCTTTTTTAGCAATTCCCAGAAGTTTGATAACATACCCAAACTCTTTTGCAAAAGCGATATCGTCTCTGGAAATATTTTGTATCCCCTCTATTAAAATATCCTCTGGTTTTGCATCAATCCCATAAGCGATGCTTGCAAGGATAAGAAGCTTGTGAGCCGCATCATATCCGCCGACGTCAAACGTAGGGTCAGCCTCTGCATAACCTAGTTCCTGTGCCTCTTTTAGGATATCTTCATACGCGATACCCTCGTTTGTCATTTTGGTCAACATGTAGTTACATGTACCGTTCATAATGCCCTTGATAGACTCTATATGATTTGCCGAGAGTCCATCACGAAGGGCGTTGATGATTGGGATTCCGCCCGCAACGCTCGCCTCATACTCAAAAGCGATATCTTGTGCAATCTCCTGAAGCTCGTAGCGGTGATATGCCAAAAGTGCTTTGTTTGCAGTAACAACCGCTTTGCCGTTTCTTAGAGCACGTTTGACAACCTCGAACGGCTCTTCTACGCCACCCATAAGCTCTACAACGATATCTATCTCTTCATCATTCAAGATATCATCTACGTTGTCGGTTATTTTAATTCCCAAAGAGCTTCTGTCTTTTTTTAGGTTTTTAACGACACCGCTCTTTACTACTATATCAACACCCGCACGAGCTGAGATAACATCGGCGTTCTCTTTTAAGATATTTATAACACTCGTTCCAACGGTGCCTACGCCGATTATTCCTACTTTTATCATCTTATTTTTTTTCGTCTTGAAATTGTTTTAAAAACTCTTTGATATTACGTGCCGCCTGACGGATACGGTTATCGTTTTCAATAAGTGCAATACGAACATACTCATCGCCATAAACTCCAAAACCGATTCCTGGGGCAACTGCAACACCTGCCTCTTTAAGAAGTTTTTTAGAGAACTCTAACGAACCTAAATGCACACAATAATCAGGAATTTTTGCCCAAACAAACATACTCGCCTGATTTTTTTTGATGTGCCATCCAGCTCTATCAAACGCGTCAAGTAGAACCTCTTGGCGGTGGTTATATTTTTCGGTTATATCTTTTACACACTGCTGATCACCGTTAAGAGCGATAGTCGCTGCAACTTGGATAGGCGTAAACATACCGTAATCCAACCACGATTTTATCTTTTGAAGCGCACCGATGAGCTTTTTGTTTCCAACGAAGAAACCTACACGCCAGCCCGCCATATTGTAGCTCTTAGAGAGTGTGAAACTCTCAACTGCAACATCTTTTGCACCTGGAACGCTCATAATAGAAGGCGTTACATAGCCATCAAAAGTGATATCGCCATAAGCTATATCGCTGATAACATAAAATCTCTTCTCTTTTGCCATTGCAACAAGGCGGACATAAAAGTCCTGAGTTACAGTTGCCGTTGTCGGGTTATGAGGAAAGTTGACCAGAACATACTTAGGTTTTGGCGAGCTCTCTTTAAAAACTCTCTCCAAATCTTCAAAAAATTTGTCTTCATTAAGCTTGTAATCTTCATCAAACTCGATTCCGAATTTTGCAACATTTCCACCAGCTAGGATGAAAGAGTACTCATGAATAGGATAAGTAGGGTCCGGAACGATAGCAACATCACCTGGGTTTGTTATGGCATATGCCAAGTGAGCGTAACCCTCTTTTGAACCCATTGTAGCGACACACTCAGTTGAAGGGTCTAAATCACACCCGTATCTTCTTTTGTACCAATCAGCAATTGCGACAAGAAGCTTCGGAATACCTTTTGAAACTGAGTATCCGTGAGTTTTTGTCTTTTGTGCAGACTCGATAAGCTTTTCTCTGATATGTTCAGGAGTATCTCCATCAGGATTCCCCATAGAAAAATCAATAACGTCAACGCCGGCTCTGCGTTCAGCCATTTTAAGCTCATTTACCTCAGCAAAAACGTACTTCGGCAACCGTTTCATTCTATCAAACTGTATCTCATCAAACATGAATTTTCCTACTCAAATAATTAACGACATTCTATCGAAAATTTTTGATAATTTAGTTTATGGTGTGCTTAATTTTTTTTGGCTGTCGGTTTTAAAACCAAATCATCTTTAATATTTTTTAGCGTATATATGTCAGAAATTTTAATGTAATGTGTGTCTTCCTTCATATCAAGAAATATGTTTGATTTTTTTGTATCTATCTTCATAACTCTTAGAAGTTTTAGAGATTTATCGTAAAATGCGATGTATGGGTACCAGTCGTTTCTAGCCGAACTTTGTATCTCAACGGTGCTCACTTTTGATACGTCAAGCCAGTAAGCATACAGAGATCTCTTAAGCCTAAACTCGACTCCGCCCTCTAGTTCGCTGACGTCTAGCTTGGCTTTTTTCATATCTATAACATAGGTCCAATCCGTCTCATTTTCTCTTATAACGTCAACAATCTTGCAGTTGTTCTTTTGGAGTTCCCCAGATAAAATTATCGGGTCTGCGGCATACTCTGAGGTAAGATTTATTTTCCATACAAACTCATCACCCTCAAAGCTTGACTCCTTTGTCACATATCTGTAGTAACCGATATTTTGCAAAGAGTCGCCCATTATTTTTATAAAAAAGAGAGGCTCGCCCTTCGTCTTAAAGCTTATATCTATATCGCGAGGTTTTTTAAAAAAAAGATTTAAAATGCCGTTGTCTTTAAGCGTTTTTATAACCTTTATCGCATCAACTCTTCCCTCTTTTGTATAAAAATCCTCTCGTGGAGAGAAGATAACATCTATGTAGGCTCTGTCTTTGGCAAATGTATTTGGATTTATAAGCGTTCTGATTTTTTCAATCACCAAATCCTGTGCATTTAAAAAAGATGCAAAAAATAGAGAGAGAAGGAGTACTTTTACCATACATTACCATTACCGTTATTTAAACTCTTAAACTCTTCAATACTTATCTCTTTTAGCTCTGCGTTTTTGTACAAAAATCTTATGTTTCTTGGGGTTGTAAACTTTGTTGTCACTCCGTTTATATCAACCATTATATTCCCATGACCAAAAGCAAGCAACCACTCTTTTGTAGGGTCTAAAGAGAGCTCATCAGAGAATGTTTTCTGATATTTTTTCTGCTCTGCCACATCGATATAGCCAAGCCACACCCTTGTTTTTGGCAAAATTTTAAAAGAGAGAGGCTGAGCAGCCGGAGCTTCAGGTGCTACTTGCGAAGCTACAGCCTCTGCTTCTACTGCTTGTGTTGATGTGGCATTTGCCTCTAATGTAGTGTTTACATCTGCAACTGTCTCGTTTTGTTCAATCTCTACTATAGGCAATGTGCTCTTTGCGCTCTCTATGGCGATATTATCAACCCTTGGAGCCTCTTCTTGCGATGGTGTTGCCGTAAAGATGAAAAACAGCACAACCAGTGCAACACCTAAAATCATATAGATAGCAGTCAACTTTTTCTTTTTCTTATGCGCAAGAAAAACATGAGCTGCTTTTTCTTTTTTTACAGACGAAGCGTTGCTCTGGAAATACTCTTTAGCTCTCTTTTTCAAGTCGCTCAAATCAACCGAGTACTCTCTCTCAAGTATTGAAATAAAGCCATTGAATTGAACACTGCTCATATCTTCAAAATTTTCTTCCAATATCGATTTTACATGTGCTCTTGCTATGTGCGTCGCCTCATGAATTTTTTGAGTGCCTATACTTTTTAACTTATCAAAACCACTGCTCATATTCTCATCCTATCCATCAAAATTGCTCCTGCTACGCCGACATTTAAAGAGTCAAACTCATGTGACATTTTTATACTTACTATCTCATCAAGTTTTGAGCTGACTCTTGGAGTAAGCCCATCTCCCTCGTTACCCAAAAACAGCGCTCTTTTTTGCTTTACTTTCACATCTCTTATATCTTTGCCGCCCATATCCGCACCATAAGTTGTAAATCCAGACATTTTAAGGTCGTTCATCACATCATGGATATTTGTCTCTATCGCAAAAGGCATATCAAAAAGAGCACCCGTACTTGTTCTTGTAATTGCCTCAAGTGGAAGCGATTTTACTCCGCAGGCGATAACTCCTTCAACTCCAAGCGCATAAGCCGTTCTGATGATTGCGCCGATATTTCCTACATCCGTAAGTCCTGAGAGCACAAGAACAAACTCATAATTTAAAAATGTTTTATAATCATGGAGCTTATACTCTTCAACTTCTGCCAAAATCCCCTGATGAGAGGCATTTTTGCACATTTTTCCCGCTGCATCCGAGGGGATTCTTTTTATCTCGAAACCCATCTTCATAAGATGAGAATACTCTTTTTTATCTATCTCTTTTGCAAGATAGAGAGTTCTTATCTTTTGCGGATGATTTTTTATAATATAGTTTATTGGTTGTTTTGCATAAATTAACATTTGAGCATTTTATCCTAAAAAATTAAAAAGTAGTACATCTAAAGCTTTAAGAGTCTCTCATAACAGGCTTTTGTATTTTCGCCAGTAATTTTGCTGATGAGTTTTGCCTGAACTTTTTTTGGCAAATCAAGTTCTAAGATGTCATTCTGGCTTATCGCAGAGCTGTTTTGCGCCTCTGATGCGCTGATAACCACAACCCACTCACCCCTGATGTTGGCATCAATTTTTTTCTTAATCTCATCAGCAGTTCCAAAATAGTAGTTTTGGTAGCGCTTGGTAAGCTCTTTTGCCAAAAATATTTTGCGTGAGGGCTCCTCATGTGAGAGCTCATCTAAGAGCTTATCAAGTCTGTGCGGAGATTCATATAAAACAGTCGTATATCCGCTGCCAAGAGCTCCTTGAAGCGAAGCTGCCCTATCTTTGCCTTTATGTGGCAAAAATCCCCAAAAAAGCATCTTTGTATCAACAAATCCGCTTGCCACAAACGCGGTAAGAAGCGCATTTGCCCCAGGTAAGACATCATACTTAATACCGTTATCCTGAGCATATTTCACAAGCGCTTGTCCAGGGTCGCTGATTCCCGGCATTCCTGCATCACTTACATAGATAATATTTTGTTCAAAAAATGCAGGAGTGAGATTTTGGATAAACTCTTTTTCATTATGAGAATGAAGTGGGATGAAATTTTGCTCAGACTTAAAAGCTGAATCGTAACGCTCTTTAAGTATCTGGATAAGTTTTTTTGTAACGCGGGTGTCTTCGCAAAGAAGCGTATCGGCTTCACCTAGAGCTTCGATAGCTCTAAGCGATATGTCGCCTATGTTTCCAATGGGAGTTGGAACAAGAGTAAGCAAAAAGTCTCTTGCCTATTTTTTAGCGTAACGTTTGTTGAATTTGTCAATTCTTCCCGCAGTATCTACCATTCTCTCAGAACCTGTGAAAAATGGGTGACACTCATTACAGATGTCTATTCTCATCTCATCTTTTTGGCTCTCTGTTACGAAGCTGTTTCCACATGAACATGTTACTGTACAAGCTACTAATTTTGGGTGTATATCTTTTTTCATTTTTTTGCCTTTTGATACTCGGTAGTGTGCGAATATCTATATATTTTTTAAATCCGTATGGGGGCGGATTTTTTACGAAACGAATTCTATCTAAAATTATCTTAAAGCAGTATTTTACTAGCTATGGCAAGAACAGCACTCTCCGAACGCAACACCATCGGCGTATCAAGTCTAAATCTCTCTAACGAGGATAGAATTTCCTTCTCTTTTGGAGAGAAACCGCCCTCACAGCCAACTAAAATTGTTTCTATACTTCCATAATCGCTCAAAGTTTCATCACAAAAATCAAACACTTTTGTATCAGGATATCTCTCTATAAACTCTTTGATATTTTTACATGTATCAAATTCGATGTAGGTGCTTCTTCCGCACTGCTGCATTGAAGCTTCCAATATTCTCTCAAATCTCTTAAAATCGAGTTTAAAGTTTTTCTGGCTTCGCTCACAAGAGATGAAAGATATCTTCTCCACACCCACTTCGCAAAGCGATGGAAGCACCTTTTCTATGGAGTTTGCATCTACAATGCACCAGCCTACATGTAGATTTTTTTTGCTCTTAACCTCTTCAACTTTTGAAGATATCAAAGAAAGCGTAGCGCTTCTTGGCTCAACGCTCTCAAGCTTATATCTGTGCAAAACTTCTATATTTTTTCTTGCTCTAAAACTTAGCTCATCGCCCTCTTTGTGGCGACGGACTTTAATCAAGTATTTGTGCAAATCGCCTCTTACATGTAGAGTCTCTGAGCCTGCCTCATCATCAAATATATATATCAAAACCACATCCATAAAGAGATACTAAGGATTACCGAAATCTCTAAAAAAAAGATTTTTAGCGCGTAGGATTTATAACTCTCAAATGCGTATTGCTCTTTTTTGTTGAGATGTTTTAACCTCAAAGAGCGTTTAACCTCTAAATAAATCAGGATTATTGCAAAAATTATCATAACAATATTTTCTAAGGTAAACTCTAGATGTTTAGCCGCCATCATTACCACGCCTGTAAAAATAACTATACCGATAGTCGTTCCAACAATTGGTGTAAATAAAGAGACCGCTCTTGTGTATTTTGCTAAATTTTTTATACCAAAAAGCATAAAAATATTTATAAAAATTACTCCCAAAACCGACATAACACCCCAGTTGTGTGTTACAATACTCATATCATACATTTCATTCATGGTGAAATTTTACTATAATTATTATAATTTTTTAACAAAAGGCGTTAGATGGCTGTTACCATAGAAGAAGCACTTAAATATATTTACCAAAACGCTGCTCCAAAATCACTCAAAATATTACCGCTGGAACAAGCTTTGGGGTATGTTATAGCAGAAGATATCGTAGCAACTCATAATCTACCGCCGTTTGACAACTCTGCCATGGATGGGTATGCGGTAAAGATGAAGGATGCCGACAGTGAGGTAAGGGTTGAGCATACTATTTTTGCCGGAGATGACTCAAGCAAAGAGTTAAAAGACGGTTTTGCCATAAAAATAATGACTGGGGCAAAAGTGCCAAAAGGGTGTGAGTGCATTGTTCCCATAGAGGATGTAACAGCGCGCCACGAGTGGGCGAGGCTTCCCGCAAATCTAAAACTTTCCAAACATATCCGTCTATGCGGAGAGGATATTAAAAGCGGATCAACACTTCTAAAAAAAGGGCAAAGACTTGACGCTCACCAGATTACGCTTTTAGCTTCACAGGGAAGAAGCCATATCAAAGTTTATAAAAAACCTCGTGTTGCGATTTTTGCCTCAGGAAACGAGCTTAAGATGCACTTTGAGAGTGTAAGTGCGCATCAACTCTACAACACAAACAGCCCCACTTTTTATGCAAGAGCTAAAGAGCTCGGCTGCGAAGTTGATTTTATCGGAACAGCGGGGGATTCGCTTGAAGATATAAAAGAGCATATCAAAAGCGCGCTTGAGAGTGACTTGATAATAACATCCGGCGGAGTAAGTGTCGGCGATGCCGACTTTACAAAAGAGGCGTTTGGAGCTTTTGGCTGTGATATATTTTTTGATCATGTAGAGATTAAACCGGGAAAACCTACAACATTTGGACGCATTAAAGATACTTTGGTTTTAAATCTGCCGGGAAATCCACTTGCCGCGGCACTCAATTTTGAACTATTTGCCCAGAGCATTATTCTCTGCCTTAGCGGAGATGAGGCAAAATATATAGCCCCGATTGAGACGAAAATGGCAAACGAATATGTTATAAAAGGGGGCAGAAGAACACTTGTTCCAGGATTTTTTGACGGCGCGTCATTCACACCTTATGAGAAATTTTCTCCCGGAATGATATCGCCACTTGCTGCCTCAAATGCCTACATCATAGTAGATGAGAGCTGTGAGCTGCTAAAAAAAGGGAGTAGTGTTAAGATATTAGCAACAAGATTTAGTTTTAATTCTAAAGAGAAGAGTAACTTAATTACTAAATAAAAGTTTAAACACTCTTTGGATTTACAAAGTTTTTGCTATTTTTTATCTTATCAAACAGTTTGCCATCTTGCCAGCTGTTTTGTATTTCATCGCTAAAAATTATCTCATTTAAATTAATAATGCCCATATTTTTGGAGTAAGCATCATCCCTAAAAGCTTGTGCGTAGCCCGTATCTGTTTCATGAACTATTACGCTGTGAAGCCTTACCTCTTTCTCTCCGTTTATGGTCGTAGTTAGTGATAGAAGCTTGTCAATAAGGAGAAAAAATATGCGTGAAAACTGCTCTGCGGAGGGAGACAGTGGAAGAAGCACCCATCTTTGCGAGTGTTTTTTCATATCTTCTATGTATTCTGCCTCATCACCGCTCCAAATAGCAATAGCATGGTCAAAACACTCAATTATATCTTTCATATTCTGCTTCATAAGCCCAAAATCATAGACCATCTGTCCGTTATCTAAAAAATTTGACTCAAAAAGCAGCTCCACCTTGTAGGAGTGCCCGTGAATAGAACTTCTGCACTTTATTGTTGAACACCCTCTTACAACATGTGCATTTTCAAATTTAAAAAGTTTTCTTATTATCATCAGACACCTCTGTTTTGATTCCATATTCTAATATGAAGTCTATCGCTGAAATTGTACCCTTTTACCTTGCAAAACTCTATAAGCGGCTCTGTGTTTGCTTCAACTTCTTCTTTTGTCCCACCTAGAGGCATACAGTAAACCCCAGTTTTTGGCGCGTATGAGATTATCTCTAAAATCTCATCTTCAAGTCCAGCCGTTATGGAATCGGCATCGATTGAGAATTTAAAAAAAGCCTCTTTTGCGTTTAGGGCAATCGAGCTTATTATCTCGCCCTTTACTCTTTTGTTAAAAGGCTCATTTGAGTTTGAGAGCTTTACCGAGAGGGCAAAAATGCACTCTTTATAGATAGGGTATCGCTCAAAATCTACATTTAAAGAGCCGTTTGTCTCAAAGGTAATCCTGTGCCCATCTGCGTGTAGTGCCTCTAAAAACTCTACAAAAATATGCTCGCTTGCGTATACTAACGGCTCTCCGCCTGTCATTACTATATCCACTCCAAGAGGCAAATCATAAAGATTTAAAACATTCAAAAGTTCTTGTGCGCTTTTTATAGGTATCCAGTTTTGCAAGAAGTGCTCTTTGTTTACCGCATAGACGGTATCGCATCCCAAAACTTTAGCTCCATCTGGCGCGCTCTCCAGGCAGCCAAACCCCTCACACTTCATATTGCAACCGCCAAAGCGGAAAAAAAGCGATGGTGTGCCTGTGTATCGCCCCTCACCTTGAATGGAGTAAAAATGTTCAACTAAATATATCATCAACCGCCCGTCTCATAAAAAGCGCGGGATGAGACTTCGCTATCTTCTCCACCCCAACGGTTTTTTTCAGGTTTATTTTTCACAACTTCCCTTAAAACTTCGGCAGCACCAGCTATATCGCCCTCTTTTATGGCTTTGCCAATGCTTAGAGCCTCATCAAAATAAAGACATGGGATAAGCTGTCCTTCGGCGGTTAGACGGATACGATTGCACTGCTTACAAAAGTCATCTCCGTAAGGCTCGATAATTCCAAATCTATAACCGTCTTTCATTTTATAGTAACGTGAAGGCGAAGCGCCATCATACCCCTCGTCATCAAATTCGTAATGCTCTCTCAGTATTGAGAGTAGCTCGTCCGATTTAACACCGCTGATATCTTTAGAGGCAAAACGGTTCTCCATATATTCAATGAAGCGAATCGACATGTCACGCTCTTTGCAGTACTCCAAGACGTCTATTATCTCGTTAGCGTTCATATTTTTCATAGGAACCATATTTACTTTTACTTTTAGCCCGACTGCTCTTGCTTCCTCAACACCCTCTAAAACGTTTGCCAAAACATCCTTACCTGCAATAGCCTGAGCAACTTCGGGCTTTAAAGTATCTATGCTTACATTTAGACGTTTTAGACCTGCATCTTTTAATTTTTGTGCGGTTGATTTTAATAAAAAGGCATTTGTAGTCATAGCAAGGTCGATATCTGGAGCGTAGTCATATATCATCTTTATAAATTTATCAAGGTCTTCGCGCAAAAGCGGTTCTCCGCCTGTTATGCGAATCTTTTTTATCCCCTCATCAATTGATACTTTTACAAAGAGAAAAAGCTCTTCAAATGTAAGCAGATTCTCTTTTGGCACCCATGAGAAGGGCTTTTCAGGCATACAGTACTGACATCTGAAGTTGCAGCGCTCCGTAACCGAGATGCGAAGATAATCGACTACTCTATGGTAGCTGTCTATGAGCATAATTGCTTTTCCTGACACTCCAACATAAGATTGGAATAGTAATAATATATATAAGTTAAGTTGTATTATATCTTTTGGAGGTAAAAAGTAGGTTAAATGATGAAGAGGTTTCAAGCCACGCTAAGGTGTGGCTTGAGTGTTTAGTTATTTTGTAGCGAATTTGTAGTCTAGCATTGCAACAAATTTTGTCATATCTATGCTGTATGCATCCGCATCATAATCAACAACTTTTAGCATACCTGCTAGGTTATTAACGCCTGGGATAGCTCTTGTATAAACAACGTCAAGCTCAGTTCCGTAATCAGTACTTCCTACATCACTAGAGAAATCATGGTATGTAGCTTTTAGCACACCTAACTCTTTTGACTTATATCCAAGTGTAGCTGCCATATCTACAAGACCATCAGCCGGCGTAGTTAAGAACACATCTCCGTATCCGTTGTGTGCATGTAGTGTAGCTAGTGGAGTACTAAATGCCGTATCGCCAGCACCGCTTATCCCACTTAACACCTCATACTGAAGACCACCCAAAACGCCCATTATATCCGCGTCTACCATGAAGTTCATATAGTCAGCATCTACACTCACTAAATCTGCATTTGTTCCAGAATTTTCCATAGACGGATCTGTCTGCGTTGCATACTCTGCACGGTAATCAACCTTAACGTCACCTGAAACTTTAGCACTACCAGTTAATGACATACCATAAGTATCATGTGTGGTACCGATTAAATATCCATAAGCAGTAACCTTAAGCTCATCCATAACTTTATATGAACCGTTTAAAAGAACAGTTCTTGTGTCTGTTGTACCATCATAAGCAATAGTGTTAACTTGAGTTGCATAAGATGCAAATAGATTTAAATTTTCGATAGTACTGTCTGTAAGAGTGTACGCATCAAAAGTTTGAGGCATCTGTCTCCAGTCAACCGCACCTACAAATCTTTGGTTGTCAAGATTAATTACTTGGCGTCCCATACGAAGCTTTGTTTTACCCATCTTTACATCAACATACGCTTGAGTTAAACGAGTCTGCTCAGAATCAGCTACAATTTGATGATTCTCAACACCATTGCCTGCGTAGCCATCATTATAGTTATTATTTAGTGCACGAACATCAGTCATCTGAGCATAAGCAGACAGCCAGTCAGTTCCAAGCAAGTCAGCACCCACACCGATAGCTAAACGGTTAGTAAAAGCGTTTGCATTTGGTGTTGTGTTATCCTTGTCAACCATTTCATAACGAGCTCTAATCTGCCCGTCTGCTTTGATATTACTAAGAATATCAACCCCTTCTGCTTGCACAGAAACTGAACTTATCCCCACCGTCATGACCGCAGCCATAGACATTTTTATCATTTTTCTCATTTAATTCTCCTGTTTTGTCTCTTAATCACCTACAATGAAGTGATACATAAGTGATAATTTAATCACTTATGTATCACTTCTAATTATACGATTTATTAGGACTTGGCATATTCTACATCCGCAATTTTTAAATTAAGTTTAAATTTTGGCTTTTATCGTCAATTTATTTACTTATTGTTGTTATTTGTGCAAATTAAGTGCTATTTTATATTTTAGTGGCTATAAAATACTTTTTTTATCTGTTATAATGGCACCATGAGATTTAGAAACATTAAAAAAAACACCAAACCAGCAGAGATAAAAACCCATCCTAAATATATCTATGCACCTTATGCCAAAAGAATAAAAGCTTTTATAACTGATATCTTTATGATATACGCTCCCATACTTTATATAATCGCCTATGTTGTTATGAGTGGCAAAGATGATTTTCAGTCATCACAACTGGCACCATTTATTGGCGTAACTCTTTATGGTCTTATTTACGCAATACTTTTAAGCAAGTTTGGACAAACCCCCGGAAAAAAAGCTTATGAGATTAAAGTTGTAGATGATAAAAGCGGTGAGTTTATTGGATTTTTCAGAGCTCTTTGGAGATTTTTTACATTTTTATTTACTGCAACAACACTTTTGGGGCTTTTTCTCCCATTTTACAGAAGAGATAAAAAAGCACTGCATGATTTGATATGCGGCACTCTTGTTGTGACCAAGAAGAGTTAGCCTTATGGGTGCGCTGAAATAATCAGCGGATTAAACGCCTTGCTTGAGAGAACAACTCTTGAGCCGACTTTTAAATTTTGCACCTCTTTTTTGCCGGCTACCGCTTTTACAACCTCGTTATCAACCAAAACGCTTACTATGTACAAAATGTCGCTTTTTGTAATAGCAACTATTTCGCCGTTAAATTTAAACTTTCCACTTATCCCCACTCCGCCAAAAATATCGCTCGGAGCGCCTTTTTGCGAAATCTTGCCATTTTGCAACTCATAGACAAAATCTCCCAGCTTATAAACCTCGGATATATCATGAGTTACTAGCAGGGTGGTGGTTTTAAGTTTGTGCTGAATATTTAAAAATTCATCCTGTAGTTTTGCACGCATCGCAAAATCAAGTGCAGAGAGTGGTTCATCAAGAAGCAAAATCTTAGGTTTTCGCACCAACGCTCTTGCGACCGCCACACGCTGCTGCTGTCCGCCTGAGAGAAGCTGCGGTTTCAGATCTTTTAGCTCCCTCAGCTCGGTTAGCTCTAAAATCTCATCGACCAGTTTTTTATCGCTTTTGTCATCTAGCGCATATAAGAGATTTCCTAAAATAGTCATATTTGGAAAGAGTGCATAATCCTGAAACACAAAACCTATGCTTCTTTTTTGTGGAGGCAAATCTATCTTTTTTGCACTGCTAAACCACACTTCGCCATCAACCGTTATCTCTCCGCTCTCAGGTTTTGTAAGACCTGCCAAAATCCTCAAAATCGTACTTTTCCCCGCCCCGCTCTTTCCAAAGAGGATTGAGAGCTTCTCTTTTGGTATCTCTTCGTTTATGGTTAAGTTAAATGTGCCCTCTGCGCCGAGGAGCTTTTTGCTGAAATTTAGTTTTATCATCTGATACCTGAGTGCATAAAGTGTCTGTTAATCGCGTAAACCAGAAGCAAGATGGCAAACGAGATGATAAAAAGCGTCATGGCATATTGATTTGCGGTAGCGTAATTAAGCGCTTCAACCTCGTCATAGATGGCTATACTTGCCACTCTTGTCTCTCCCGCAATATTACCGCCCATCATCAGAACTACGCCGAACTCGCCAATAGTGTGGGCAAAAGAGATGACTATACCGGTTAAGAGCGAAGAGCGGATATTTGGAAGTAAAACAAAAAAGAGGGTGTTGATTTTACTTTTGCCAAGAGTATAAGCGGCATGTGAGAAGTTTTTTGGCAGTGCGCTTAAACCGCTCTGGATTGGATGAACCATAAACGGAAGGCTGAAGATAACCGAAGCTACAACAAGCCCCTCAAAGCTAAAGACGAGTCTTAAGTCAAAATTTGTCTCAAGCCACTCTCCAAAGCTGTTTTTTGGACTAAACGCAAGCAGAAGATAAAATCCCAAAACAGATGGCGGAAGAACCAGCGGCAAAGAGACTATCGCCTCTATTGCAGGCTTAAAAGCACTCTTTGTCTGTGAGAGGAAGTAGGCGATGGGAATGCCTATAAAAAGGAGTATCAAAGTTGTGAATGCAGCCAACTCAAATGTCAGCTTCATAGTTTGAAAAAAACTATCTTCCACTTTTGCCTCCCTTTTGAATGGTTACTTCATTTGATTTCACAAACCAGATAAACTCGCCGCCCTCTGCACATCCAAGCTCTTCGCATGACTGTTTTGTGATTACGGAGCTAATCTCTTCGCCATCAAAATCAAAAACAACATTTGCAAATAGCTCTCCTATCTCTATCTCTTTTATCTTTGAGACAAAGGCGTTTCTGGCACTTATTTTTGATGAAACGGTGGCTATCATAACCTCCATCTCTTTAAAAATAATATTTGCGCTTTTCCCTATTTGCATCCATGAGAGTGTGTCGCTATCCAAAACTACGGCAGAAAAAATTTTATCTTTTACCTCTATATTTAGCGAGACAAACTCATCAACTTTTTTTATGGATACTATTTTGCCCTCTAAGATATTCATTTTACTTCAAATCCATATTTTTTTAAAATCTCTTTTGCCTCTCTTGAGCCCATAAAATCATAAAACTCTCTAGCTAAGAGGCTCTGCGCGGCATATTTTGTTATTGAGTAGCCCTGAAGTAGCGGTTTGTGAAGCTTACTCTCTATCAAATAGTAGTCTGGATTTTTTCCTTTTGATATAGCTGGAGCGAGAGCAAGAGAGAGAGCAATTATGCCGATATCAGCCGCTCCACTCTCAATAAACTGTGCAGTTTGAGAGATATTTTCACCTAAAACAAGTTTAGCTTTTATCTCGTTATATACTCCAAAATTCTCTAGCGCTTCTTTTGCTTTTTCGCCGTAAGGAGCGTGAGAAGGGTTGGCAATGGCAATTTTTTTTACCCAAGGCGCTCTTAGGTTTTCAAATCCATTCTTAGGATTAAAGTTTTTATTTTTTGACCAGAGCACCACCCTCCCAACTGCATATAACTTTGATGGTTTTGTTACATGTCCGCTCGCATAAAGCTTCTCTACATAACTCTCATTTGCGCTAAAAAATAGATGATAAGGTGCACCGTTTTGTATCTGATGCATCCCTTTTCCAGATGAGCCGTAAATTGCCTCTATCTTATCATTTTTTCTATCTTTTAAAAAAAGCTCTTTTGCTTCATCGAGCGCAAATCTCAAATCAGAAGCCCCAAATAGTGTTATGCTCTCGGCAGAGATGTGATTGGTGGCTCCCAATATAAAAAATACAAAAACTATCTTTTTTAAAACATCCACTCTTGCCCTTTATGTTGCGTTATATATAAATAGATATAACGACGTATTTGGAAAGTTTATCGTTATATATCTTAAGAGCCAATGAATTTTTTCGAGTTTATTTGATAATTTAAGTGGATTAAAATCCTTGGAAAACTCCAAGGATTTAGAAAGAGAGTTGAGCTTTTAACAGCGGCTCATACTGTTTTAGTGTAGATCTCTCCACACCTGTTTTTTCCATAAAAGAGCAAAGATAGCAAAAATAATAATATAAATCATTACCATTTTACCGACCGACTCTCTCTCATGTCTTTTCGTATCGCCCGCATCAGCCATGTGCTCTATAACTTTATGAGCAGCATCAGCAGTAACACCTGTTCTTGGCATCGCAGTACCAGCTAAGTGAGCCTGCGGGTCTTCTATAAACGTGCTTAAGAAGTGCTCGTTTCTTGAACGGATATACATTGAAAGGTCAGGAGGCAGTTTACCCATATATTTAGTAAGCGCTTCTTGATACTCTAACACTTTGATATCGTATGCCAAAGACTCTTTTTCAAACTTAAACTCAGGCTTAGTTCCAAGCTGAGTCCAGTTCTCATACTTCATTGAGTGACATCTTCCACAAGCCTCTTCAAATGCCATTCTAGGAGTAAGCTCATCAGCTTTTACAGCAATTGACTGTAGATATGCAACCATATCAGCAACTTCTTGCTCCATGTCTCCGCCGGCACCAAAGAAAGGAACCATCGGGTGCATCTGACCTTTAGCCGCATCAAATTTATGCTCAACTTTTAGTGCATGCGCAGGGTTTTTGATTAGGTCTGCCAAAAATTTAGCATCATAAACAACACCGGCATTGCTCAAATCTGGTGGATTAACACCATAACTCTGAGCAGCAGTTACAGCGTCCATTCCAGCAGCAACGCCATCTTTTGTGATTGAGTGACAACCAGTACAAGCACCAGCACCCATTACTAATGCTTTACCATTTGCAGCGTCACCTGTTTTTGTAACAGGCGCTAAATCCGCATAGGCAAAGTTTTGGCTCTCTACATGCTTGTGCATTACAGAGTGCGCATATGGCTCAACTAACCAGTACGTTAGGAGAGTAAAAGCAACAACAACAACCAATATTAAAGGTTCTTTATTTTTCATCCTATTCTCCTTATACTTTTTTTTCGTTCATAGTTATAAACGGAAGAGCTATCCACAAGACGATAAACGCAAGTGCAGCAACCAAACCGATTGTGCTAAATATACCCTCTGGAGGCAATTTACCCATAGCTGTTAATACAATCATATCAATAAGCAGTAACCAGAACCAGATGCTAAATGCACCACGGCGGCTTGCAGGAATAGCATTTGGACTTCTGTCTAACCATGGAAGCAACATAAAGATAACCTGTGCAAAACCAAACGCTATTAGACCGATATTTACAGAGAACGGACGTAAAATCTCATAAGACCACAAGAAGTACCACTCAGGGTAGATGTGCGCAGGAGTTTTAAGTCCATCAGCAGGGTCAAAGTTTACAGGATCAAGCGCAAAACCGTAGTTAAAGAAAACAAGATAGAAGAAGAATATCAAGTAGATACCCACAACCATTAAATCTTTAGACATAAAGTCATTAGCAAAACGCATAACTTTTGAACCAGCTTTGTCGCCAGCCAAATATTTTTTGCTCTCAGCGTCAAAATCAATCTCTTCCCCGTCTTGGTTATTAACGTGAGGAATACGAAGAGCTGCAAAGTGAAGCCCGATAAGTCCCATAATAGCCAATGGCAAAAGAAGTACGTGAAGCATAAAGAAACGAGTTAAGAATGCTTGTGCAGGAACGTAATCCCCGCGAATCCACTCAACTAAGCCATCTAAATGTAATCCACCAAGACTAAAGATATTAGTAATAACCATACCAGCCCAGTAGCTCATCTGTCCCCATGGAAGCATATATCCGCTAAACGCTTCAGCAGAAAACGTAACAAAGAGAAGCATCCCTGAGATCCAAATCATCTCACGACCCTTTTTATAAGAACCGTAGTAGATACCTGTAAACATGTGGATATAGATAATTAAGAAAACAACAGATGCAGCTACACCGTGAACATGTCTCCATAACCAACCGTAATCAACATCTCTCATAATAGTGTAGTTTACACTGTAAAACGCGTCTTTAACATCCGGTTGATAATACATCAACAAGAAGATTCCTGAAACTAATAGCAGTGCGAATGTGATTGCAAGAACCATACCCATCGCCCACAAGAAGTTAATGTTTTTCGGAATCCAATACTCGGATGCCATAACTTTTTCAACTTTTTCAACTGCTAAACGTTGGTTTAACCAATCTTTAACACTAGTTGCTTTTGTAAAATGTGCCATAATTCCCCCTCCTTAAAGCGTTATGCCGCTATCTTTCATAGCTTTGTATTCTGGACCAACTTCACCTAGAACAAGTTTGGTACCCTCAATTTTAAACGGAGGAATGTCAAATGCGCGTGGAGGCGGAACTTTTGTTACTTCGCCTGCCCAGTTAAACATACCGCCATGACATGCACAAAGAAATGACTCTTCAGCAGCATTATAGCTCGGGATACAGCCTAGGTGTGTACATAAGCCGATAGCAAGCATAAAGTGAGAATCGCCGACAACGACATCTCTTGCTTTTTGACTCTCAGTCTGTTTTGCAATCATTGCCGCAGTTTTTTTCAAAACAAAAATCGGCTTTCCTCTCCATTTTTCCGTTATTAACTCACCCTCTGGATATATTGTCATATCAAGAGTAGTAAAGCCCGCAGCTTTAACGCTTGGAAGCGGGTCCCAAGTTTTTTTCATTGCAATCAATGAACCAACCGCGCCTACACCTGCTACGGCGCCAAATGCTTTACCCATAAAACCTCTACGGCTACTGTTATGCATGTTCGCTCTCTTTCTTATAAAATTAAACGCTGATTATATACTAAATTACTTTTAATTAATTATAAAATTAAGTTTTCTTTTATAAAATTTGCTATTTTTTTGGCAGAGTGTTCCATTTCGGAATAGTTATTGTTATTTATTGAGCTTATAATATCAATAAGGTGTGCTTTATCATAATTTTTAACGATTGGCACATTTAAGCTCTTAAACAGCTCTAAAAAATCTCTTCTATACTCATCTCTTTGCACATATATGGGCTTTGAGCCCGCTGCAAGATTTTCAAAAACGGCTTGAGGCGATGCTGTTATAAGAATTTGAGATTTTTTGATTACCTCATCATACTCTTCAAATTCATGATGTCTTTTAAACCTTTTTCTCAAAAAATCTTCGTAATCTAAAAAATAGTAAAATCCGAGCAACAAATCAGGACTCAAATCTTCTACAAATGATAAATTTTTCTCCAAATCTTTCTCATAATCATCATCGCCGAAAAAGTAAGAAAGTTTGATTGTTTTTTCCTCTTTGGCAAAATATTTGTCATCAACCGCAATAGCGTTGCAAATGCCATCGCCACTGAGATATGGAGATATTAAAAGCTCACCCTCTGCTTTGGAGTCATTTTTATCATCGCTCAGACGGATAAAAGTTGAGAAGTAGTTTCGCATATCCTGAAGCATTATCGGGTTTGCCTCATCCGAATCAAATATAAGTTTATCTCCATGATTTGCAATTTTAGGGATATTTCTAACTACGTCTATGCCGACCGCCTTCTCTACTCCGAAATGTCTTGCTTCGTTTGCAATTCTAAAGTCTGAACAAAGAAGCGTGATATCAACATCTCCCAAAGCGCGGATTATCGTGCATGCGCGTCTAAATCTGTCAAGTCCGACACGGTGTCCGGTTTGTGCGTAGTAGTATATTTTCATCAGGCGCCTTAAAATTTATCTTTTTCTCTGGTCTATTTTTATATATATGTGTAAAATCTCTATCGCTGCAGGCGTTATTCCGCTAATTTGTGAAGCGGCTTGAAGCGTAGGGGGATTAAAGCCCTCCAGTTTTTCAACTATCTCTCTGCTTAGCCCGCTGACTTTTCTAAAGTCAAAACTCTCAGGTATCTCGATTTTAAGATACTTTTTCATCTTTTGTATCTCTTCGCTCTGTTTTAAAACGTAGCGTGCGTATTTCCCCTCTACCAAAATCTCTTCTAGTATATAAGGGTCATATTTGGCTAATTCGGGAACAATTTTTACCATCTTCTCCACATCAAAGCTTTTTCTTGCAACAAGTTGTTGAGCGGTTATGGTATCGCTTATTTTGTCTTCACCGATAGACTCTAAAAATGCTATAAACTCTTTGTTTGGCGTAAAAATTGTCTCATTTAGGAGTTTTGCCCCCTCTTGAATCTGCTCATCTTTTAGTTTTACACTCTCATACAACTCATCGCTAATAAGACCTATCTCATGTCCGTAACGACTAAGTCTTGTGTCTGCCGACTCTTCATGCAAAAGAAGTCTGTACTCTGCGCGGGAAGTAAACATTCTATAAGGCTCTTTTGTCCCTTTTGTAACCAAATCATCTATCAAAACACCGATGTAAGCCTCATCACGGCGAAGAACTAATGGTTCTTTGTTTTGAATACTCAGTGTCGCGTTTATTCCTGCCATAAGCCCTTGTGCCGCCGCCTCTTCATAACCGGTTGTTCCGTTAATCTGTCCGGCAAGATATAAACCTTTTATCTTTTTAGTCTCAAGCGAGTGCTTCAGCTCTCTTGGGTCTACGAAATCATACTCGATAGCATATCCGTAGCGGACTATTTTCGCGTTTTCCATCCCTTTTACAGAGTGAATCATATCTTGCTGAACGTCAGGCGGCAAAGAGGTACTCATGCCGTTTATGTAGTACTCTGTTGCCTCCATCGTTTGCGGTTCCAAAAAGAGATGATGGCGCTCTTTGTCGCGAAAACGGTTTATCTTGTCCTCTATGCTTGGGCAGTATCTCGGTCCCGTTCCCTCGATTTGTCCAGTAAAAAGCGGTGCACGGTAGAAGTTGCTCTCTATAATATCGTGAGTATTTTGGTTTGTATATGCTATAAAACATGGAATCTGTTTTTTAGTTTTTCCAAACTCTTTGCGCGGTGTTCTGAAGCTAAAAGGGCTTGGAGTCTTATCGCCGTCTTGTATCTCCATAACGGAAAAATCAACAGAAGAGGCGTCTATCCTCGCACATGTTCCTGTTTTTAATCTGCCCATCTCTAAACCGCACTCCCGAAGTGAGCGGCTAAGCCCCTCGCTGCTCTGCTCGCCGAATCTTCCGCCGACTTGCTTTATCTCGCCTACATGTATAACGCCTCGCAAAAACGTACCGCTTGTAATGACAACTTTTTTAGCTTTATACTCATTTAGGAGGTTTGTTTTAACACCCTTTACCTCGCCATCTTCTATGATAAGCGACTCTGCCATCTCTTGAACCAAATCAAGGTTTGGAGTAGTTAGAACTTTGTTTCTAGCAATAACGCGGTATCTGTCCATATCTATCTGCGCACGACTGCCGCGCACTGCAGGACCTTTTGTCTCATTTAGTATGCGAAACTGTATGCCTGCTTCGTCAGTTATAAGAGCCATCTCTCCGCCTAGCGCGTCTATCTCGCGAACAAGATGCCCCTTTGCCAAGCCACCTATTGCCGGATTACAGCTTGTTGCGCCTACATTTTCGGCAAGCATAGATATAAGGAGGGTTTTAGCTCCCATTCTTGCGCATGAGAGAGAGGCTTCAACTCCGGCATGTCCGCCGCCGACTACTATTACATCATAATTCATATATTCTCCGCTTATTTTAAAAACTAAGTACCTTCTTAAGCGGTTCTAAAAATTCTAAAAATTCAAGGATGAATTTTGATTTTTAGCCTCGGAAAAACTCCAAGGATGGAGTTTTGAGAATGAGCGCAAAGAAGTCCTTAGTTAAAAGACACTATTTATTAAAGCGAATTTTATCATTTTTGAGTATCATTTGAACAATATATTATAAATATGGTTTAAGCGAATGATAAAAAAAGCACACGAAGCGTATAACAACAAAGATTTTAAAACAGCCCTTACACTCTATACGGAGCTTGCAAACAGCGGCGATGCTGATGCTATGACATCTTTGGGCTACATGTACCAAAATGCGCAGGGGTGCCAAAAAGACGAAGCAAAAGCTCTTGAATTTTACGAAAGAGCCGCAGAGCTCAAACAGCCATATGCACTTTTTAATCTGGCAATTTTATATATGAACGGGCTTAACGGTGTGTTACACGACCAGTTTAAGGCTCATGAGCTTTTTATGGAAGCGGCTGTTAGAGAGGTTCCGCCTGCCATGTATGAGGTAGCGCTTATGCTTGAGCGAGGCTTGGGCTGTCTGCAAAACTACTCAGAGGCTGCCTTTTGGTATGAAGAGGGAGCGAAACGTGGACACTTAGAGTCATTTAACAATCTCGGTGTTTTGTACAAAGAGGGTCATGGCGTTACTATGGATGAGAGAAGATGTTTTGTCTGTTTTAGCAGGGCTGCCGAGGGTGGACTGGCTGAGGGGCTTTACAACTTAGGAATGCTATACGACCAAGGAATTGGATGCGAACAGGATCATGACAAAGCACTTGATTTATGCCGAAAAGCAGCCTACAAAGGGCATGTGAAGGCGAAAGAGATTATAAAAGGTCTTCAAGACGAGGGCAAAATCGTTTTTTAATTATTTTACGCCAATCGGAACAAGTCCCGCTTGGCTACGCTAGCCGCTTAGGCACTAAAGCTTGCCATAAAATGGCAGAGAAGGAGATGAGTTGTTTACAGGATTAATACGAGAAATCGGACATGTTAAAAGTCTCTCAGGAAGCACGCTTAGCATCCGAGCAAAACACAAAGCAAAGCTTGGCGACTCTATAGCGATCAACGGTGCCTGTCTTACGGTAATTAAAGTAGAAAAAGATGGTTTTAGCGTTGAGCTGTCTCCTGAGAGCCGAAAAGTCTTAGCGATGGAGAACTTTAAAAACGAGGTTCACATCGAACCCGCCATGATGATGGGAGATAGATTTGAGGGGCACATCGTTCAAGGTCACATCGACTGTATAGGCGAGATAAAAGAGATAAAAAACAGCGGTAACTCTTTTGATATTTTTATACATGTAGATAAAAAATTTATCCCTTTTATCATACCAAAAGGCTCCATAACCGTTGACGGCGTGAGCTTGACAATTAACGATGTATTTGAGGATAGTTTTAGACTTACAATAATCCCGCACACCATGAAAGAGACGCTCTTTAAAAACTATAAAAAAGGCTCTCATGTCAATATCGAAACCGATATGTTTGCAAGATATGTCGCACATATCATCTCACACAAAAAAAACACTCTAAGCTGGGATGAAGTAGACTCTATCTCTGCGAGATATTAAAAACTGACAAAACATGAACCACTTTTGTAACTATGTTATCACTTTTTGATATACTACAGGATAAAAATCAACTTATCAGGGTTTTATAGATGTTTCTTTTAAAAATCTTTCTGCTTCTCTCTACACTCCTTGCCTCCAGCGCCTTTGCTAAAGCCGACACGCCCGATGCAGCCACTGCTTCAAAATACGGCGTTAAAGTTGTTGATACAAAAACAGCCCTCTCCTTAAAAAATGAAGGTGCTGTCTTCGTGGACACCAGAAAGGTTCCGGAGTTTGCGATTGAGAGAATAGAGGGCGCAATATCCGCCTACTACGACGACAAGGGCGGTGAAGAGAATAAATTTCCCGAGTTTGATAACAGCAACGACACATATCAAAAATCGAGACTCCCGCAAAACAAAGATGCCAAACTTATATTTTATTGCAACGGCATAAAGTGTTGGAAGTCCTACAAAGCGGCGGTAGTAAGCGTAGGAGAGGGGTATAAAAATGTTTACTGGCTGCAGGATGGAATAGCAAAATGGAAGGCGGATGGACAAAAAATCGAAGGCGTACATGTTGTCATCGAAGAAGAAGTTCAAGAAGCAAAAGAAAATCAGTCTCAATATATAGCTATTATGTCGTCCATTGCAGTTTTAATCATCGTTGCGCTCTTTTTTATCTTTAAAGTGCTTGTCAACAAAGACAATCTTCTTATATCAAAAAAACTTCTTAGTAATATCTTTGTGGTGGGCATCAGCATGAGCGTTTTGGGATACTTCTCGCTAAACGCATCGCGCGGTGGAGAGCATGCCCTCCAAACCATATACGAGGATAACTTCAAACCGCAAAACGAGCTTTTTAACGCCATCAATGACTTTAACTCCATTCAAAACAATATCTCAAATGCGCTGACGGGAATCGTGGCTTTTGAGGGTGCTAGAATCGCACTTGTTCAAACAAGAAAAAATTTGCAACAGGTAATAGAAAATGTTACAAAAAGCACCTTTTACAAAGATGAAAATATAAAAAACTCATTTGACACAATTATCTTGGAGTATAAAAATTCGACAGCTGTTTTGGACGAGATAGAAAAAGCCTACAACAAAGAGGACAAGGCGACTTTGGCAAAAATAGCATCCAACGAATGGGCACTCTCAAGTGCTATTATCAACAAAGAGTTCAATATCATTAAGCAAAAAGTCAACACTAAAATAAAAAGCATCTATAACAAAACCTCATTAACACTTGAGAAAACATTTTACGATATTTTGATTTTGATACTATTTTTTATTATAGTCTCGGTGCTGCTAAATTTCAGACTCTACTGGTTCATAAAAAGCGGTATCTCTGCCATAAGAGAGGGCATCGTCTCAACACTCAAAACGCTTGATTTATCCAACAACAGCCTATGCTATAAGAAAAACGACGAGCTTGGAGAAGTCTCAAGAGCATTTACGAAGCTTCTTGGCGAGGTTCAAAATGCGCTAAACGAAGCGAAAAACTCATCAGACTTAAACAGCAACTCTGCTCAAGCCATGAAAGGGAGCGCATCTTCGATTAGTGAAGGCTCAGCGCATGAGTTCGAGCTTGTTCATGCTACAAAAAATATGAGCGATGAGATGAAAGAGAAGCTTCAATCCACAACGCAAAACGTGCAAAAAACACAGGAGGTTACGGCAAGAGCAGAGAACAACCTCCAAGAACTGCAAAGCAACGTTATAGAGATTGTCGAGAAGATTCAAAAAAATGCGCAGATTGAGGAGGATATTGCCTCACAGCTAAACCAGCTTACAAACGATGCAAAAAAGATAAGCGACGTTCTTGGCATCATAGAGGATATTGCGGACAAGACAAACCTTCTCGCCCTAAACGCCGCGATCGAAGCAGCGCGCGCCGGAGAGCACGGGCGTGGATTTGCCGTAGTTGCGGATGAAGTAAGAAAACTTGCTGAGAGCACGCAAAAAGGGATAAGCGAGATTCATGCGACCATCAGCGTAATCACACAATCCATCTCAGACGCAAGCAATCAGATGAACCAAAACGTAGAAAAAACAAAAACGCTGAGCGATGCCTCGGAGATAATGAGAGAAAAACTGCAGCAGACAAAAGAGATTATCACTTCAACTGCCGATTTGGCTACATCTTCGCTTCAAAGCACGCAGGATGTCCAACAAAAAGCGGAGTTGATTTTAAACAACATCTCATCCATCGACATAATCGTCAACAAAAACAGAGACAATGCGCTTAACATCTCTACGAACTCAAACGAGCTCTACACGATAAGCCAGACGCTAAAAACTCAGCTTGGCAAGTTTAAGACCTAATCCCTGAGCGCTCTTGCCTCGGGGTTGCATAAAATTTTATGTTTCATATCTACATGTAAAAATTTATCAAGCTCTCCCAAAGAGGCTACGGTGGCATCTCTAAAGCCCTCTCCGCTGTTTATGTAGATGTTAAAACCGTTCTCATAAAGTGCCAATCTCGTGGCAAGCGCTATCGAGTATGTCGTCAAAACTCCGTCATCTTTTAGGATGTTTTTTATCTCGCCAAAGTACTCTTTTGTCCACAAAGCAGGGTTTGAAGCGGGAGAGAAAGCGTCTTGATATACTATGTCGAACTTTTTTGGCGCAAGCCCTCTCACGTACTCTCTCGCATCTCCGAGAAAAATTTCTACATGTAGATTTTCATCGCTGTAAATTCCCTCTTCTGCTAAGCACAAAATAATATGTCTAAACTCATCAAACTCTTTTGGATAGGTAAAACTCCACAGTGATTTCACCAAGGATGAATCAAGTTCCGGAGAGAAGATATTTAGTTTTGAAGCAAGAGTGTTTTTTTTATGATAATGAATTGTCGAAAGAGTGTTAAAACCAAGACCGAAACAGATATCTAAAATGTTTATCTCGTCTTGATTTTCTTTTAAGGCAAACGCGGGATATACATGTTTAACTAGCGACTCAAAAAGCGCACCGTCTTTTGTGGAGTGGTAGTGCTCGCCGTACTCTTTTGAGTAGGCTGTATAACTTCCGTCTTCGCTTAAAACCATCTCGTGGAGGGAGTCATTAAACACTTAAATTTCGTCCTATTTTATAATTCATCCTACTTTTTCAAGATGCTGGGCTAAAAACATCTTCATAATCGCTTGTCTTGCCACGCCTAAACGGCGAGCTTCTTGGTCAAGTCTCTCTATCATCCATAAAGGCAAATCTAAATTAACCCTTTTTTGCTCTAAGTTTGGTCTGCGACTTTTTGAGTAATCAATAAACTCTGATAAATCCTCACCGCTTTCAAATGCTTTATCAAACTCTTTAGCTGTTTTCATAATGTGTTATCTCCTCTTTGCGTGATCTTCTAATAGATATGATACGAATTACATCCGCTCGATAAGTTATAATAGCTGAGAAATGTTTTTTCCCTATTTTTCCGATACAGATAAAGCGGGGCTCATCTGGAAAATTTAAAGCTACTTCTAGTAAATTTTCATCACTCCACAACTGCTGCGCATCATCAAAATTGATTCCGTGCTTTTGCTCGTTTGTGTCTGATTTGTTCTCATCATATTCAAATTTCATACCAATAGTATACCAAAAAAGTTAGTAAAAACTCAAAAAGATAAAATTACAACCCGTTGCCCCACATATGCATCTTTTTTGCCATAACCAAGTCATACCCCTCTATGATATCTATCTCATTCGGGGCGCGAAACTCATGCTCTTCCAACATGGTTTTTAGAGCCTCAATATCCATAACCCCTTTTTTCTCTATGATGACTATGTTTGCGGTATTGGCAAGCGTAGTATAAGCGAGTTTTAAAATCATCTTCGGGTTTTGGTGAGAATAGAGTATATCTTTGATGATAACTATGTCATGGTCTCTTGGAAGTGCGCGAAATGGCTGTTTGAAATCTTGAATATATTGTATGTTCGCACTTAAGGGCTTTTCTACATTTAGATTTCCCTCAGAGTATATCACCAGATTAAACTTCCCTCCGACACCCCGCATCATCTCATCAAACAAAAAAGAGATATCATCCACATCAGTTGTTACGTGCAGATAGTGATTGCCGGGAAGCGGATTGAAAAGCTTTCTAAATTGCTCTAAATTTGCCATAAACTCTGTTCTATCAATATGCCAAATCGTGAAGCTCTTTAAAGAGATATGCTTCGAGTATATCTTCAACACTTCTTTGCGTGTGTGCTACCAAAACCATCATATTTTGCTCCATAAACGGCCATACGTATTCGTTGTCGTCTATAACAATTGCCGCCTGAGAGTAGTTCTCAAACGCATCTTTGTCGACATTATGGTTTATCTCTATAACCTTGCCCTCTTCTATAAGCAGCTGCGCCCACACATTTGCGTCATTTATCTTAACGAGTGATGCTTCTTCAATATCATCGCTATCCATCGGAATTAAAACGTACATATTACTTCTCCAACATTGATTCATCGAGTGCTAACGCATCATTATCCATCACGCCGATTCCGCGCTCTAACACTTTTTTTGCTATCTCTTTTGCATCACTAAGCGAGTGCATTTTGTATGTTCCGCACTGGTAAACATTAAGCTCGGGAATATCTTTTTGCTCTTTGACTTTTAAAATATCCTCCATAGAAGCTCTCCATGCATCCGCCACTACTCTCTCATCAGGCGTGCCGATTAGGCTCATGTAAAATCCCGTGCGGCATCCCATCGGTGAAATGTCTATAATCTCTACGTCTTTAGAATTTAAATGGTCTCTCATAAATCCCGCAAAAAGGTGCTCCAGCGTGTGAATCCCCTCTGAAGAAAGTATCTCTTTATTTGGTTGAACAAAACGTAAATCAAAAACCGTTATATCATCGCCCTTTGGCGTCTTCATACCCTTTGCACGGCGAACTGCTGGGGCTGGCATAATAGTGTGGTCAACTTTAAAACTGTCTAGTAACGGCATTTAAAATTCCTATATTTTTAAAATTAGACTTTATTCATAACTTAGATTGCTTCGTCATTCTTCCTCGCAATGACGGTCATTGCGAACAAAGTGAAGCAATCTAAAAAGAGAGTTACGAAAGAAGTCTATTGTTGTCATTCTAACATCTTTTGTTTTACTAAAGGTAACAAAGATGCAGTTTTTTACTCACTCATTATAATAAAATTTGATATTTCATTCTGTTTTGAATTAAATAAAAAATTTATATGTTAATATTAAGCAAAAAAAAAGCATAGGGGCAAATCGTGGGAAAATTAAGCATAAAAGCAAGATTACTGTTTTTAATAACCATTCCTTTACTGGCAGTTATGATACTCTCAGTAATTATTTTAAACAAATCTTTTAGTGAAAAAGAGAACCTTCAAACAGCAAGAGATCGCATTTTAGAGACGGAGGCTTTGGCAAAAGCTATCCACTTTATGCAGATAGAGAGGGGACTTAGCGTTGGCTATGTTGCGAGCGAGGGCAAAAAGAACGGTGATGCGATTCCTGCCATGAGAGAGAAAGTCAACGGCGCGATAGAAGAGATAAAAGGGGTGTATGAAAAAACCGGCGGTGATAGCTCAATACTTGACAACCTAAGCGAATTAAATCAAAAAAGAGCCGCTATCGACTCACATTCGATTAGCGCACCGGAAGTCGGAGCATATTTCTCGAAGACGATTGTTTCTATTATTGACAACACAACAACAATACCATCCAATATAGATATAAAAAAGGACAGAAACACCATCCAAGCATACACCCACCTTGCATCAACAAAAGAGCAGCTGGGGCAAATGAGAGCAAATCTAAACGGCGCTTTTACTATAGACACATTTGCCGGAAATACCTTCGTTACATTTGGTGGCAATATAGGCGCATATAAGATTAACCTTCGAAAGTTTACGACGCTCGCTCCAGATGAGATAAGAAGCTTTCATGAGAACAAATATAGAGGCGAGGTGGTAGATGCTACAATGCAGATGATAGACGTGGCAATGCAAAAGGGCTCAACAGGCGGATTTGGCGTTGACTCTTCTGTTTGGTTTAAGAACGTCAGCGCTTCTATCGAACTTCTTAGAGAGGTGGAGCTTGAGCTATTCAAATTCGTTCTTGCCTCAAACGAGCAAAACACTCAAAATGCAAATAATACCATTCTTTTTGTATCTGCTTCTCTTGTCGCTCTTATACTCTTTATCATTTCATTTGCTCTGTTTTTTATCAAAATATCTATCTCTGCCCCGATAAACAGATTTAAAGAGACACTTACAAACATAGGAAACAATAAAAATCTTACTCTTGTTGTGGACGAGAACGCTCCTCTTGAATTATCTCAAATGGCTAGAAGCTTTAACAACTTAATGAAGGAGTTAAAAGATTTAATTGACACTTCCAAACAATCCTCAAGCGAAAACGCTTCTATCTCACATGAACTATCAACTACCGCAATGGGAGTTGGAGAGAATGTTGAGAAGTCTGTTGTTGTAATTGATGAAGCGACTAAAAAAGCAAACAGCATCAAAAATGAGATA
>Ga0172380_10002379_pt1 | contig 29171 bp, 36 predicted proteins | sample Leawe162metaG_FD_119747 | JGI IMG/M metagenome (GOLD analysis project Ga0172380, IMG submission 119747) | Leachate microbial communities from a municipal landfill in Southern Ontario, Canada - Leachate well 162 metaG | ecosystem: Engineered > Solid waste > Landfill > Unclassified | place... | reverse complement strand
TCACGGCGCGGGCCTTGTACTCAATCGTTTCGGTGAAGGAGCTCATGATTCGCTGGCCTCCTTTTTTGCTCTGCGTTCGCTGACGCCTTCGGTCAGCAATTCGAGAAGGGCCAGCCTTGCCGATCGGATGTGTGAAAGCGCCGAGGCGATCCGCTTGGACGTACCCAGTGCGGGGCAGTTTTGCGCCGCCCAGGAGATGTCATTGTCCAGTGCCTTGAGGCTGGCCGTCGCTCCGTAGACCTGGCCTCGCTCCATGTCATTGAGGGGCCGCGCCATTATTGGGCCTCCTGCAGGAGCGGCGAGTCGATCGGGCTGGACGCCACGGTGGCCCGGCCGGAGGATTGGCCGTTGGGTAAAAACTCATGATGGCAGACGCCGCATTGGATCAGCGCGGCGGTGCTGTCGGCTTCGTAGCTCATCCCGCACTGGGGGCACGTCACGCGTCGGGTGGTGATCTTCATGCGGCACCGGCTGTTTGGGAAAGATGACGCATATCCGCCGCCGCCCGCTCGACCGCCGCTGTCTGTTTGCGGCTGTTGCCGAAGGGCACGTGCTGATGCACCATATCGCTTCGGGCCCCGACCAGCTCAGCCACGTAGTCCAGCTCGGCCACGCTGTAGCAGGGTGAAATCCCGGCCGCGTCGGCCAGGTCGTGAACTGTCTGGAGCCGGTAGGTCACGTTGCGAAGGCGGCCCGGCTCGTTGGCCAGGCGCGTCAGGTACTTGATCGCGTCGGCGTTCAGCGTCATCTGCACGCCCAGGCTGGCCAGAAGGCTATGCGCCACGGCGCGGACGTCCTTGTCGGAGGTCCGACGGTCTGGGGCCGGGGCGTACACAGCGCCGAATCGGCTGCGGAGCTGCTCGAATCCGCCGGCGATCCCGCTGCGGGCGGACAGCTCCACGTCCAACCTCCGCGTGTCGGCCAGGACGACCGCCAGGCGGCAGTTCGGATCGTCATGAAGATTGCGCAGGATGTTTAGGCAGCCGGGATGCAGCGTGGTGGCCTCATCGACGATCAGCAGGATGGGCGAGGCCTTGCCCTCCTGATAGAATGCCGCCAGCTTGTCGCGGACGGCGAAATAGATCCAGGTCATCGACTGGCGTGACAGGATCGGAACGCGCATCACCCGCGCCAGCTCGGCCACGAACCCCACCTTGGAGCTGCACGCCTCGCCCGCCTGGAGGTAGCGGACTCGGTCGCCTTGCGTGCGGGCGAACTCCACCAGGGCGGCGGTTTTTCCGGAGCCCGAGTCCAGGATCACCTTGGCCATGCAGGGCATTCGCCAGGCCCGCAGGCAGACGCGATGGATATTGACGCCGTCGGCGGTGGCCACCCACTCACTGTCGGGGATGACCGACCGCTGGGCCCGCTCGGCCAGGACCTTGGCGGCTGATCGAAGATAGCGGTCGGTGCTTCCGGCGTACTTGCCCTGTCGGATCTGGCTGTAGACGCTGGGCGAGCAGCCCAGGATTCGCGCCATCTGCGAGATCTTCAGGCCGTCAGCGGCCTCCCATTCCAGCAGCGCCGCGAGGATCTCCGATCGTTGCGCGCTGCTAAGGGCTACGGCATTGTCCTGTGGCACATCCATGTCAGTCATCCTGCGGAGCAGTTCCAGCGGCGTCATCATGGCGTTCTCCCTGTGGTTGAGTTTCTTGGCAGAGGGTCCCGTCCATGGGGAGCAGATCGAGCGGCGAGACGCTCCGTGTCTCATCGCTTTGGGCGGAACCTACGGTCCCGTCCGTGCCGGTTTTTTTGCAAGTGGCGTTGGCAAAGAAGTCGCGGGCGCTCATCGCCCTTTCCGATCGCTGTTGATCGGACCGATGTTTGATTCCGTCCTGCGCCGCCTTGGCGATCTGCAGGTCGGGCAGTTGGAGGATGGCCGGGGGCGTGGCGGCGGCGACCAGGTCGCTGGTTCGGGCGGCCTCGTCGATCCGGCCCAGGACCCGCGCCCCGTCGGCCCGGTCGGCCAGGATCGCGTTGCCCGCGAACCGCCGCAGGGCGGACAGTTCCTGCTTGGTGTGCTTTTGAAGGCGGCGGCTGAGCGCAATCTGATCGGCGAGCTGCTCGCTGTCCTGGGCGTTGCCGCTGGTCCGGGCCAGCGGGTGCATGCCCGAGCCCACGTAGGGCGTGGCCAGGCACAGGTAGACGTCGCTCTGTCCGTCGAACACATAGATCCTGCTGGCGTCGTCGGGATCGTAGCGGTAGGAGACCTTGCGGCGCTCGTCGCGGCCCGATCCGCAGCGGCGGTCCTCCAGCTCGTCGGACCAGTAATATTGTCCGAACGGCCGGACGTAGATCCCGTTGGCCTCCACGCGGACGCTGACGCTCCGCATGAGCAGCAACGCCAGGTCCGCCTCGCTGGGCCGGCTGGCTTGCCAGGCATCGCCCCGTAATTCGTGGAACGCGCGGATCGTGGACAGTCCGTTGCAGCTCGGGGCGGGGCTTTCCCTCAGCGCGTAATCGGTCGTGACCCAGGCGTTAAACGTTTTGGTAAACGCCTCGATCGTCAGGCCGGCCTGGAAGAGTTCGGCCGCCTTGCCGTGGAGGGAACTCTTGCGATCCGGGCCGCAGCCCATCATCCGCTCGGGCCGATTAACCGACGCCTTGTTGCCCGCGTAGGTGGCGAAGGTTCGATCGAACCGTTCGCTGACCAGGCGGAACCAATTCTCGATGACCTTGGCCCGCGCGTTGAACGGCATGGCGAAGGTCGATTCCACGCCCAGCGTTTTGAGCAACGGCCGGACGATCGTCTCGGCCACGATCTTCTCGCCGGGCTTGGCCGGTCGGCTGCGCCCGCCGGCGAACTGGCGCATGCGGAAATCTTTGCCGTTGTCCAGATACAGGTGGGCGGGCTTGCCATGCTGAATCACCCCGCGCACGAACGTCGCCATCACGCGGTTGCCGTCGGGCGCGTCGAAGGAGATGGTCCAGGCCACCGGCATCCAGGTCCGCGCGTCGAGGAACGCGGTGACCCAGGGCTTGTACCATTTGTAGATCGTCCGGGTCTTCTTCTCGTCCCAGACAGGCCGTGGCAAAAACACGTCGAACTGCCGGTGATCCGCCACCCAGCAGCCCATGGCGGGCACTTGCGACCAGTCGCGGACGGCCGTGGCCACGCAGCGGTCGCGGAATTTCTTGGGATCGCGGCCCGCCAGCGCCAGCTTGGGATCGAGTCGTTCGCGGGCCCATCGCTGGATCGTGCGGAGGCCCGGCCACTGCCACCCCTCGCGTTGGGCGTGGGCGGCGACCTCTTCCCAGATCAGGGACGCCTGCGGCCGGTTCTGAGATAGGTACAGCCCTTTAAACAGTTCCCACGCCTCGGCGCTGACCGAGACGCTTCCCGAAAATCGTCGGCCGTCGACCAGGCCGCTGACGCCCTGGTCGTCGAACCGGGCGGACCACTGCAGGATGGTGCTGTAGCTGACGCGGGTTCCGCTGCGGGCGGCCAGCAGCTCCAGCCAGGCGGCGGCGTATTTTTTAGCAGGCTGATTGGCGGGCTTGTGCGCCATCGCGGCCTGGTACTGCTGGAGGATCTCGTAGCGTTGGAGCATCGTCTGGCGCTTGGCGGCGGTCAGGCCGGCCAGCGGAGAATCGGTGGTGACCAGGGCGGCGGTATCGCCGGCAGCGACCCGCAGCGTGGGGTGGGAAGTCGGGTCGATCTGGTATTCCCCGTCCACCATCGTGGCGACGAGCGTGCCGCTCTGGCACATCCGCCGCACGTGTCGATGCGACAGGCCCAGCACCGCCGCCGCCTGCGCCAGGGGCATCCATGCCCCAGTCGATGCAGAGCCGTCCGTGGGCGACGACACATTATGTTGTATAGGGATGGGCAACATGGCTCACCGCTAAGCCGAAAGGATGTCTTCGTTGTGCACGTTCGTGGCGAACGGTCCCTGGCCGATGCTCACCAGCGGCCTCTCGTCGTCCTGGCCCAGCGTGCCCATGTCGCACAGGTCCGGGGCCATCCCGACCCGAACGGGATGATCCGCGTCGCTTAGGGAGAGGAATCGGACCGCTCCCAGCTCGCCACGGCCCATCGGCGTCAGGGCCAGGTGCACGCCGGGGCCATGGATCAGGAGGCGGCCGTGGACGAACGTCACGACCAGTCGGCCGCAGCGCAGCTCTCCGCGATCGTAGATGGTTCCGTTGACGACCTTGTGCGATTGTCCGACGGGCACGTACTGCCCGGCGTGCGTCTGCGTTCCTGTGGCGGCCTGCGTCATGGCTTGGTCTCCTGTGGCTTGGGGCATTTTTCGCAGGCCGAGCGTCCTGCTTTGGAAAGTTTTTTGCTCGGGGTTTTCGTAGTAATCACAGCAGCGCCCACTTCGTCGTTCAGAAGGTCGCCCCAGAACTCCCGAAGCGTCGCGCGGCTTCCGGACAGTTTGGCGAACGCGCGCCACAGCTTGATCTGCATGGCCAGATTTCGCGAGCGGCCGGCCAGACAGTTGGATAGCGTGCTCTGATGGACGCCCGCCGCGTCGGCTAGTTCGCCCATCGCGACGCCGGCCAATATGATTTGGGCCTTGACGGTTTTGCCGTTGTGCCGTAAAGTTTTTTTAGCGATATGTGTCATTGTTAATGTCCGTGGAACATATGCATCTAACGGTAACAATACAATTATCGGATAATCCATCAAGGACAATCCACCTAATTGTAAAAATATTTTGCATCGCGATTCATTATGTCACTAGGCCCAACAGAACGTGCGTGGATCCTCTGGTTTGGACACCAGGTCCGCACGCTCCGCGCGCGACTTGGGATGGATCAAGCCCAGTTTGCAGAATTGCTTGGATCGGGAGGAAGGCTCACCATCTCCAAGCTGGAACGTGGGAACCTGTCGCAGATCCCGATCAACACGTTGCTTCACCTGCTTCACTGCGCAAAGGGGCATGGGCTTTCTGCCGACGAGTTTCTTCTCGGAATTCATCCGTTGGATGTCTACGATCAGAAGACCTTGGCCGAGGCCCTGGCCCGCCGCATGGGCCAGGACAAGCTGGCGGAGATGGGCTTTGCCCAGCAGGTCAGCCAGGCCGTGGCGAGTTCAACGCTGGAAGACTTCCTGAAGTTCGTTCTGGAACGTCCCATCCCGCAGCGGCAGAAGAATGGCAAGGAGAGCGAGTCGATACCTCAACGGATTCGCTCGAAAACAAAGGGGAAACACGATGGAAAGCGACAGGGTTGACCAGAACAGCTACGAAGCCACCACAGCCCGTCTTGATCCGGCTCTCTACCAGCGGATCCCGCCAGAGGAACTACAAGAAGAACAACGGACTTTTGCCGATCGCCCCGACTTCTCCGAACAGGACAAGGCCCTCTTCTCCGGGATTTTTCGAGGCACATTGATCGTCGCCGCCGTGATCCTTCTCCTGGTCGTGATGGCCAGCGAGCAGGCCGTGGCCGTCCTGAACGTCCGCGTCCTGATCGCCCTGGTGCTCCTGGTCCTGGTGGTCATCGGCTGCCTTCTGGCCAAGTGGCTGCCCCGCATCGTACCCTCTGCCAGCAAGGAGAAATAACCATGCCAATTGATCCAAAGGTTCACGAAGAACTGATAAAACACCGCACAGTGATGCAAGAGCGGTGGTCGAGGCCGCCAACGGCAAGGCTAGACCATGAAATACGAAATACCTACCTGCTCCTTCTGTGTTTATTCGCCGTTCCTGGCCTGATCTCGCTGATGATCTGGAGTGTGTTCTATTTCCCCACTCAAAGTTTTACGGACGATCCGGCCTATCTCGATGTGCATCTCCGCGCCATGACGCACTTGGGACAGATCGTGGCGGCCCTGCTCTGGTTGGTCCTCCTGGCCCTGGTCGCCATCGGGGCGATCCTGCTCCGACGACTTCCCCGTCGTGACCAAACGCAGCGGTAAAATAAATTTGTTCTCAACGGTAACTTTTGCTTGACGCGCATCCCGCCGCGCCCCTATCCTGTCCGCCATCGAAGTACCGGTACGACACGGATCACTGAACAAAGGGGCACGGATGCTCTTTTCGATCGTCGCAGGGATGCCAGGTCTGGCCGCGATCACCGTCGAATCGATCGCGGAAAAACTCATCACCACCGGCCTGGTCGCCCTGGTCACCTCCGCCGTCACGCTGGCCGTGCTAAAGAGCCAGCTCAAGGGGCTCACCTCCCGCGTGGACAAGCTCGACGACGCCGTGGCCCTGCACTCCGAGCGGCTGGCCCACCTGGCCAACGAGCGGACCCAGTGCGAGCTAAGGGCCGCGTACCAGTTTTCCACCCGAGCCGACATCTCCCGCCTGACCTCCGACCAGATCACCCAGTACCAGCGCCTGCTGGACCGGCTGGATGAGATGGCCGAGCAGTCCAATCGCCAGATCGCCCAGGTCCACGACCGCGTCACCAAGCTGGCCACCAGCCTGGCGGAGCTGCGCGGCATGGAACAAGGCAAAGAGTAAGTGAACTCCATGGAATTAGCGGAAAACATTTGGAATTCGGCATCCGCCGGAAGGTGCAAACAATGACGACGATTGACGCCGCCACCATCCGCTCCCGCTGCATTCGCGAGACGATCCTGCGGATCCTGTACAACACGTTCCGGGCCAATCCCGGCATCGCCGTGGTCGCCCGCCACCTCTACGAGGGTCTGAGCACCGGGCAGATTCCCTACTCGGTCGAGGCGATCGACGTGGAGCTGGCCGAGCTGCTGGATCGCGGCCTGGTCGAGTCGATCGACGCCCCCGGCGAGATCGGCCCGGCCCACGTCCGGGCGTATCGCTGCACGGCCAAGGGTCGCGACTTCCACCGCGCCGGCTGCCCCTGGAACAAGATCGACGAGTTCACCGGCAGCCAGAAGCTGGCGTAGCTCGGAAGTCGCACACGCTGGTCGATGTACGAGACTCCATCCATGAAAAATTCAAGGTTCAAGGCATATGAGGAGTTGGCTTTGATCGCCGGCCGCGAGGCCGGGATCGGCGAGGCCGTTCTCACGCCCCAGTCGGTGGAGGGTGACGACGCCGCCCGCGCGATCCGCGACGGGTACTGGGCCCAGTACGAGCGGATGCTCCGCGACGTGCAGACCTACAGCCTGGACCAGGTCCACGGCTGGATGAAGTCGATCGGCTGCCGCGTGGGCCGATCGTCCATCGACCGCAACCGTACGCACTTGCTGGCCCGCGAGCAGCAGATCCACGCCTCGGCGGAGAAGGCCCGCGCGGTGGTCCTGGCCGCCAAGGAGATGGGCCTGGACGATCTGCTGGCCGGCGGGACGCTGGTGGCCGGCCAGCGGCTGTTCGAGGCGCTGACCGCGCTGCCCAGCAGCAACCTTCAGGACCTGACCGCCGCCCAGACGCTGGACCTGATCGACTCGCTCAGCCGCTTGAAAAAGACGCATAGCGATTCGGCATTCACCGACGCGCGGAGGAAGGCCCTCCAGGACGCGGCGAAGAAGTTCTCCGCCGAATGCAAAAAGGCGCAGTCCACCACCGGCGACGGGCGTCTGTCGCCCGACCAGATTAACCAGATTCGCCAGGCCGTGTTCGGCGCGGCGGTGAGCTGACATGAGCGACAGCCAGGCCAACTCGGTGATTCGACTCCTGCCCTACCAGCAGGCGTTTTTCCGCGACGATGCCCGCGTGCTGGTGGGCCTCTGGTGCCGCCAGGCGGGCAAGGACTTCACCACGGCCGCCAAGGCCGTCGACCACGCGCTTCGGACCGGCCAGGCCTGGTACATCGTCTCCATCACGCAGCGCCAGGCGGACGAGACGTTCGCCAAGGCCAAAGCCATCGCCGAATCCTTGCGAAGGGCCCTCCATCTGTCCGGCTCGGTGAGCGAGGAAGTGTCCGCCGAGTACGTCGAGCACGACGCGGCGATCGACCAGTCGTTCCGCTGCCAGGCTCGCACGCTGCACCTGCCCGGCGGCGGCAAGGTCGTGGCCTTGCCCGGCCGCAATCCCGACACGCTGGCCGGCCTGACGGGCAACGTGATCCTGACCGAGTTCGGCCTGTTCCCCAACGGCGGCTACGATCATTGGCGCGTGGTGTTCCCGCTGAGCACGCGGGGATTCCGCGTCATCGCGATCTCCACGCCTCGCGGGAAGAACACCAAGTTCTTCGAGCTGTGCAACGATCCCGCCACGTACAGCGTCCACCAGGTGGACATCCACCGGGCGGTGGCCGACGGCCTGGTGCTCACGGACCAGAACGGCCGGCCGACCACGATCGAGGCCTTCCGAAAACTCTACGGCGACGAGATCGGCTGGCAGCGGGAATATCTCTGCCAGTTCACCGGCGACCTGGAGGCCCTGCTCAAGTGGGCCGCCCTGATGGCGGCCGGGGAACGGCCTTGGCAAAAGGGGCTTCCGATCGATGTCATCCGCCTGTCCAACGACAGCGGCCTGGACGTCGCGGCGCTGGCCCGAATGTTCGCTGGGGCCGATCGCCACGAGATCGGCTGGGACGTGGCCAGACACAAGAACTTTTCGTCAGTGTGGGTAAACAACGTCTTGCCAGGCGGTAAGCGGTCGCTCCGCACGCTGGTCCTGATGCAGGAGTGCAGCTTTGCCCTGCAGCGCAGCGTGATCTCCGCGCTGATGGATGCCTGCGACGGGGCCGTCGGCTGCGGCGACGCCACCGGCCTGGGCATGGACTCCAACGAAACGCTTTGCCAAAAATACCCCGGCCGCTGGGAGGGCGTGACGTTCACCGCCGCCAGCAAGCGGGAGATGGGCTCGCTGCTCCGCACGGCCTTTGACGACGGCGACCAGTCGATCCCTGACATTAACGGCCCGCACAAATTCATCGCCACCGACCTGTACGCCCTGCAGATGGAGGCGGGCAGCTCCATGCGGCTGATCGAGGGCTCCAACCCGCTGCTGGCCGATAGCCACTGCGACATCGCCTACAGCCTGGCCCTGGCCCGCCGCGCCGTGCGGATCGAGGCGGACGCCGGATACCTGTGGGTGGCGTGAGAGATCAATGACCCAACCAATGGACAACGTGACGGCGAGCCTGGGTGTCTGGAGCTTCTGCTCGGCGATCTCCGCCGTCGGCAGCGCGGACATGCTGGCCGCGCCCCTGGCCGAGGCCCAGAAGGACCTTCCCCTGACGGCCGCCGCGCGGGCCTTCATGACGGGCGACTCTCCGGCCTCGGGCCCCACGCTGGTCGAGCCGCTCAGTCCCTACCAGCAGAGCCTGTGGGTCTATCGTTGTGTCAGCGAGATCCAGAAAACCGCCGCCGGGATCCCGCTGCGTCTGATGACCGCCTCCGACGGCGTGACGCTGTCGGCGAAATCTTCTGGCCAAAAATGGCCCACGTTCCGACGGGTCAAGGCGAGGTCCCTGCGTCCGGTCCATGGACGCAAAGCTATCTGTGTTGGCAAGGCCGCCGACGGCGAGATGGTGGAGAGCGGCGAGGCGTATGATCTGCTGGCCCGACCCAACCGCTACCAGGACTGGCCGGAGTTCATCCGCGCCCTGGTGGGCCATTACCTGCTGGCCGGCAAGGCCGCCATCCTCCTGACGGATCTGCAGGGCCTGACGCAAAAACCCTCCGAGATGCACGTCGTATCGGGCCGCCACATCACGCCGGTGTTCGCCTCCGACGAGCGGGGCCTGCCCATCCTGATGGGCTACCAGTACCGCGCTCCCAAGAGCGGCCGTGAACTGGCCTTCACGCCCGACGAGGTCAAGTATTTCCACCTCTGGAGCGACTCGGAAAATCCCTACGACGCCGTGGCGCCTTCGATGCCCGGCCGCCTGGCGATCGCCACAGAGTACGCCGCCAGCCTGTTCAACGCCTCGGCGTTCGGCAACAACGCCGAGCCGGGCATGACGATCAGTTTCCCCGGCCGCCTGAGCGATCCGCAGCGAGATCAGTTCAAGGCCGCCCTGCGTCAGCGTCACGGCGGCCCGGCCAACGCCCGCCGCGAGCTGGTCCTGGAGGGCGGGGCCACCGCCACGCCCTACCAGACGACGTTCTCCGACTTACAGTTTGACCAGGGGAAAAAGACGAACCGCCTGGAGATTTGCTGCCTCTACGGCGTTCCGCCCGCCGTGGCCGGCTGGGTGGACGCCGCCGGGGACAGCTCGGCCTACACGAGCAATGCCCTCAAACAGTATTACCAGCAGACGATTTTCCCGCTGCTGGACGGCCTGATCCCGGCCATCCAGGAGATCGTCTCCCGCATCGATTCGGGCCTGGCGGTCTATTTCGATGTCGAGGATCAGCCCGTCGTCCAGGAGATGCGTCTGAGCCGCATGGAGTCCGCGGTCAAATTTTTCAGCATGGGCTACCCGCCCAACGCGATCAACGCGATGCTGGACCTGGGCATGCCCGAGCTGCCCTGGGGCGATACCGGATTCCTGCCCACGGGCATGGCGTCCGCCGCCGACATCGCCAGCGGCAACCTTTTTGGAAGCGGGCCGGTCAACGAGGTGGTCGGCAACAAACCCCCGCCCGACGAGCCGGACGATGAGCCTCCGACCGACGACACTCCCGACGAGCCGAAGCCCGGAAAAACGATTCAGGCGGACCCAGGAGCGATCCTAAGCAAGTCCGTGGCCGATCGCATCTGGTCCAGTTGGATGGCCTCCTGGGCCCCGCTGGCCCGAACCATGAACGCCGCCATCCGCAAACGCCTGGTCGTCCAGGAGCGCCGCCTGCTGACCGCATTGAAGGCCAATCTCCTGGCCCCTGGCAAAACCTGTGGCACCGCCGCCCCCGGCGGTGAGGTCAAAGATTCAGGGTTGGTCGCTCGCATCCTTCTGGAGGTTTTTGGCGACAGCCAGGACAAGGCCGCTTGGCGCGTCCGCGTGGCGGGCATCCTGCGCGACTCGGCGAACCTGGGCCTTCGCCAGGCATTGGTGGAGGCGGGGATCACCGGCGAGCAGTTGGAGGCCACGTACCGCCGGCTGATGAGCCTTCCTCGCCTGGGCGAAATCCTCTCCCGTGAAACCGTTCGCGTAGCAACGCGGATCGACGATACCACCCGCGCCCTGCTCAAGCGACAGCTCTCCGCCGGCCTGGAGGCGGGAGAGGATTATCGCAAGCTTGCCGACCGCGTCCAGGGCGTCATGGGCAACAACCGTTCTCGGGCCATCATGCAGGCCCGCAACGCCGTGGGCCAGACGCTGTCGATCGCCCGCCACGAGGGCCACCTGGCCAGCGGCATGACGCACAAGATCTGGATCCACTCGCGCGGGCCGGGCCTTCGCCGCCCCAGCCACGTGGCAGCCGAGAGCGTGTACCGCTCGGCCCCCGTCCCGATCGATCAGCCCTTTATGATCGACGGTTACGCCCTGATGTACCCCCGTGATCCCTCCGGCCCGCCCGAAGAAATTATCAACTGCCAGTGCCTCCAGATCGCCCGGCGCCTGTCTCCTGGCAAAGCCTCCGACTGGTCGCGCAGCGAATTCGTTGGGGCCGATGCGGTCAAAACGTCTGAAAAAACCACCGAGGAAAACGACCAATGAACAAGGCCATTTTTGCCACGATCCGCACGATCAACAAAGACGCCTCCGCCCAGGCCGACTGGGACGTCGAGGTCGTCTGCTCCAACGCCACCGTCGACCGCTCCGATGAGGTGATCGAGCAGGAGGGCTGGCAACTGGCGGCGTTCAAAGCCAACCCCGTCTTCCTGGCCGCCCACCAGCACAAGCTGGCCGACGGTCGCTCGGCCGTGATCGGCTCGTTCCAATCCATCGGCCTGGAAGCCGGCGCGGCCGGCCAGCAGCTCGTGGGCAAGGTCAAGTTCGCCGACACCGAGCTGGGGCGCGAGTACAAGAGCCTCTACCGCGACGGCCACATGCGGGCCGTGAGCGTGGGCTTCCGATCGCTGGAGGGCGTGGCCAAGGCCTCCGGTTCCAAGGCGGCCAAAAAATACCACCACACGAAATCCGAGCTGGTCGAGGTGTCCGCGGTAGCCGTCGGCTGCAATCCCGACGCCCTAAGCCGCCTGGGCATCGACGAGCAAATCCATATCACCGATGTGGGCGCTCTGACCGTTGAGCTTGAAGCTCTTCGCCTGGAGATTACCGAACTCAAGAGCCTGGTCGTCGACCAGGTGGATGAAATCAAATCGCTGCTGCCTGACACGGCTTTTTCGGCCAAGAGTCACGCCACGGACTGCTCCGACGATCACGAGTCTTTGATCGGTTCGGATGATCTTCCGGATGGCCAGAACCCTGCCGAAAAATCTGCGGCGGCCGGCGAGGGGTTGCACCAGGCGGTCACCGACTGCCTCAAAACGTTGGGCGCGTAACGAGTCGTTACGGGCCCGTGAACGCCTCATTCAAAACCAGATATTGGAGTGCTGAACATGGAAAAATTCTTCAAGCTGTTTACCGCGTTGCTGGCTGTGATGGCCCTGCCCCCCGAGAGTCGCGATGAAAAAGCCATCGGCAAGGGCCTCAAGGATTGCTCCGACTGGCTGACCAGCGACGAGGCCAAGGGCCTGTCCAATCAGACGCTCGTGGGCGATTTCCGCAAGGAACTCGACACGGTCAAGACCGCCGCGACCAGGCAGGCCGAGGATCTGGCCGAGCTGCGCAAGCTGGGCTTGACCAGTCGGGGCCACGGCATCGTGATCCCTGGCGGCCTGGACGCCCGCAAGCAGATGCTTCGCGACGGCCGTGGTTTCATGGATGACGAATCCGCCAAGCGCTTCGGCGCGTACATGGCCGATTCGGCCTTTAAGCTCTGGGGCATGGCCGAACGCTGCCCGACCTACGTCCGCGAGATCGCCGACTCCGTCCGTAAGGACATGGCCACCACGCCCGGCACCGCCGGCGGGTACCTGATCCCCGACGAAGCTCGTCCGGAGATGATCCGCAACGTGGAGGCCGAGGGCGTCGTCTTCACCCAGGCCCGCCGCCTGCCGCTGGTCACCACCGGCACGACCAAGATGCCCAAGCGCACCAGCGGCCTGACGGGCTACTGGGTCGGCTCGGCCGCCCAGATCACCCGTTCGGCCCCGGGCTTTGACGTCATCAGCCTGACGCCCGAGAAGCTGGCCGTCCTGATCGCGCTGCCCAACGAGTTCCTCCGCAGCTCCGTCCTGGTGGACCTGGGCAACTTCCTGGCCACCGAGATCGCCTACGAGATGGCCCGCTCCCTGGACGAGGCCATCGTCAACGGCGACGGCACGGCGACCTACGGCGGGATCATGGGCATTATGAACTCCACCACCATCGCCGCCGTGACGGCCGCCGTCGGCCACAACACGATGGCGACGCTTACCGGCATCGACATCTCCAACGTGATCGGCGGCCTGAGCAACTACGCCCTGGGCGAAAGCCGCTGGGGCATGAGCGGCTCGGTCAAGGGCGCGTTGCGGGCCCTCAAGAGCACTACCGGCATGCCGCTCTACCAGCGTGGCGGCAACGGCGAGGCCAACACGATCGACGATTATCCGTACATCGTCACGCCGCGCATGCCGGCGGCTAGCACGATCGCCAATTCGGACAAGTACGCCTGGTTTGGCAACCTCCGCATGAGCCACATCGTGGGCATGATCCGCGACATCGAGATCACCCGCTCCGAGCATGCCGCCTTCGAGAGCGATCAGACGCTCATCAAGGGCGTCGTCCACGTGGACATCCAGGAGCAGGACGCTTCGGCCATCGTGACGGCCAAGGCCGCCGCATAGTTTTAGCACACCGGCCCATCGGGGGGCCGCCAGGCCCCCCGGTGAGGTTTTTAGAACACGACGTTCCTGGCAAAGCCTCACGATGCACGATGCGAGATGCACGAAGGGCCGAGTAGGCCCTGACAACCAGAACCTAAAGGAGCAAAAATGAAATCGAACAAGATGTGGATTGTGGTCCTCCTGGCCGTGTCGGCCCTGATGATCGGCCTGATCGCCATCGAACCGTCTACCCGCTCGGCCGTTGCCGCCACGCCCAATAGCGGCTCGGTGAACGCCATGGCCGGCACCGGCGGCGTGACCGCCGGTCTGATCGTCAAGCTCGAGGCGGCGGGCAAGATCATCCCGGCCTCGGCCGCCACGGACAAAACCGTCGGAATCTGTGAGGTGACGGCCCTGGTCAACGTAGGCACGCGATACGCCCCGGCCGGGACGATCACCACGGTCACCAGTGGCGGCCAGATCGCCGTGGGCGACCTGTTGACCTCCGACGCGGCGGGCAAGGCCGTGGCGGTCTCCACCGCCTCGGCGAGCAATAACCGCGTCATCGCCATTGCCCTGACGGCGGCCGGAGGGGCGAATGTTTCGGTGACCTGCGTCGTGACGCACGGCTACGTCAATGCGCTGCCGACGTTCTACTCCGGCGTCAACGCCGTGGGGGCCGATACGCTGGCAATCCCCGTAACCAAGGCGGCGGTGAGCAAGACCACCGGGGCCGACGCCGAGGCGCTCACGCTGGCCAACGGCGTTCCGAGCCAGGTCCTGGTCATCACGCTGGCGGTGGACGGCGGCGGCGACGGCACGCTGACCCCGACGACCAAGACGGGTTTCGCGACGATCGTCTTTGCCGACGCCGGCGACACGGTCAGTCTGCTGTACGTGGACGACACGGTCGGCTGGGTGATCCTGGGCCTGTCGGGCCTGACGGCGAATCCTGTCGTGACTCTGTAACGATCCTGTGGCAGGAGAGCAGGCTTGGCTGTCTCTCCAGGTGCCCCGGCGGCTCGGAGCCGCCGGGGTCACCGCCCCAAGGCCCGCGACGCAAGCGGACCTCCGGGTGGTGAGAACAACAAACAAACAACGAGGAGAACACGATGTCGAAGAAAAACGAGCAGGCGAAACAGGAGCTTCAAGATCTCAACGATGTCGCCGAGATGGAAATGCTTCCCGATCTGGCTGTAGGGGCTGAATCGATTGCCACGCCAGACGTGACGGCGGGCCCGGTCGCCACGGTGGCCAAGCCCAAGAAGTATTCTGTTCTGAGGGCCATCAGCTTTGGCGGCGTGTACCTGGCCGCCGGCAGCCAGGTCGCGATGAGCGACTCTGACGCCGCCGCGTTTGGAACGGACTACGTCAAGGAAATCGCAGGCTAAAAATGCTGACGACACTGGCGACATTCAAGGCGCGACTCGGCATCGGCGCGGAGGACACCACGCAGGACACGCTCTTGCAAGAAATCCTGTCGGCCGTCTCGGCGATGTGCGAAGGGCCCGACGGCGCGAACTGTCCGCTGGAACTGGCCGATGAAGTCGTCACGCTGAGCGTTCCGGATTTCGGAACGCAGCAGTTGTGGCTGCCTCGCTGGCCGATCGTCGCCATCGACGAAGTGCTCGAGGCTCTCTGGAGCCGCTTCGAGGACTCCGGCGTGGAGCTGGTGGAGGGCACGGATTTTTTTGCGGACAAGGCCACCGGCCGCCTGGTCGCCATCGGCATCAACTTTCTGCAGGGCATCGGCACGATCCAGGTGACCTACACCGGCGGCTACACCACGCCGGATCAGGCGGCGGCCGAGGGCTACGAAGCGGAAGCCGGCGAGGTCCCGTTGCCGGCGGACATTCAGCATGCCTGCCTGACGCAGGCCGTGTACGAGTTCCAGCGCAGGGCGAATCCCGGCGTCGTGTCCGAGGGCGCCGGATCGTCCAACGCCAACTGGCAAGAGGGCGGCCTGCTGCCCGGCGTGCAGCAGATTTTGGAAAAGTATCGAAGGTACTTGGTCTGATGATTGTCACGGTGGAAATCCCGGCCGAGGTGGAATCGATGGTGGCTCGCCACCTGGTGGCTGCCGAGCAGGCGCACGAGGCGATTGCCAAGGGCCTGTTGCAATTTGTCGACGCCGGGGCCGATTCGATTCGCGAGGGGCTGGTCACCGGTCAGACGGCCCTGACGATGCAGCGTCCGAACGAGGGCATGGCCGGTCAGGTGCATGGGTGGATGATCGACGAGAGCATCCCGCTGGCGGCGCTTGGGTTTCCGTCCAACACGCCGGCGGCCAAATACGCCGCGATCCTCAACTTCGGCGGGACGATCCGCCCGGTGCACGCCAAGGCGCTGGCGGTCCCGATCAGCCCGGAGGCCAAGCAGGTCAGTAGTCCGCGCGACATGCCGGGCCTGGTCCTGGCCAAGCGGGCGGGCAAGCCGCCGCTGCTGATCCAGCCGATGGGCGAGGGTCTCAACCCCATCGTGCATTGGGTTCTGGTGGCCAGCGTCACGATCCCGGCGTTCGGCTGGTTCGACCAGCTGTTGCCCCAGGCGATCGAGGTGGGCACGGCGGGCTTTGAGAGTGTGCTGGATGAGTACGTCACGAGCTGGAGCAGCAACTAATGAGCAACAAACTCGACACCCTGTTCCAAGCGATCGTGACCAAGCTGACCACGCTGGTCAGCGCCAACGGCACGGGCGTTCTACGGTCCGTGGTGACTCGTCCGATCAATCCGTTGACCGAGACGGTCGTCCCGATCGTCGGTGTCTTGATGGCCGACCTGAATCGTCAGGGCGGCTCACCCGCTAGTCGGGAGTGGACGGGCGGCGTGATGATCGCGTTGTGTACTCGCTGCCAGGGCGCCGTCGCCCCGGCGACGATCAGCGAGCTGGTGGCGCAGGTGGAGGCGGTGTTGGACGCGCTGCCCACCGACGGCACGGCCAAGGGCAGCATCGACCAGCCGCGATTTTCGTTCTGGTGGCAAAAGGCGCTGGACGCCCAGGCCCCGGTGGGCGCGGTGCTGGAGTATCGGCTGCGGATCTCCGGGCCGTTACTGATTCCCCCTCCGCCGGAAGAACCGTAGCAATGTGGAACAGCCGCCCACGGCTGTGATGAATCAAACGACTATGAGGAGCTTGCAACAATGAGTAAGGAAAGCATTTTTGCTTGTGGTGGATTTGCTCACGGGGCCAGCACGATTGCCGGCGTGACCCATGGCAAGATCACTCCGATCACCGTCACTCGTCGCGATCCGATCGCCAAGAAGAGCGTCGTGACCGACAAGGATCTGGTGATCGAGGTCTACGGCAACAACGCCCGCGAGTTGTACGACCTGATCGGAGACGCGGCGGCCAACGGCGTGTTCACCGTCGTGGGCCGCGCCGGGGCGTCGGAGACCCACACGGTGAAGAACGTGTACTTCGACCAGGTCTTGGCCCCGGTGGACATCCCCGAGGCCGACGGCGGCGGCAAGCTGGCGACGGCCGGCATTCGCGGCATCTGCGAGTGGGGCGGAGAGGACACGTTCGCAACCATGTGGACGTAGCTTAACGGGCCCGCTGCGAAGGCCCGTTAGATGAAGCGACCAACAACACAATAACAGGAGCAACGACATGGCAGCAGATACAGGCAAGATTTTCGCGTGCAAGGGCTGTTCGATCGGCGGGGCCGTGGACGGCGTAGTGTTCGGCCGGATCAATTATATTCCAGTCTCCCGTCGTGACAACATCGGCAAGAAGTCCGTAGTCACCGACGCCGACGTGATTGTCGAGGTATACGGAAACAACCCCAAGGCTCTTTTGGCAAAGCTGGCCACGTCGGCAGGCTGTGTCTTCAGCGTGCTTCGCGATGACGGTTCGACGGGCACCGAGACGTTGACCAGCGTGGACTGGACCGAACCGCTTTCCTCGGCCGAGATCCCCGAGGCGGACGGCGGCGGCAAGCTGGCGAGCTTCGGCATTCGCGGCCACGTGTCGGGCACCGCTGCGCTGGCGACGAAATGGGTCAGTGCCTGACGGCACAGAGAGTAGTGAGTAGAGAGTAGAACAGTAGAACGAAGCAGGGCGACATGGCAGAAGAACTGAAAATCCAGGTGAAGGCCGAGGGGGCCATGATGGCCGCCAACGAGCTGTACGCCGTGGCGGCCGCCGAGGGTCAGGTCATCTCTGCCATCGGACCAGCCTCCGTCGGCATGGCCAAGCACACGGAACATGCCGCCAAGGCGTCCGAGGCGATGCGTTCGTTCGGCATTCGCAACGTCAACGTGCTGAATTCGCTTAAGCAGTTGGGTCCGGAGTTCGCCGTGGCCGCCGACCTGATCGGCACGCTGGTCAACCGCGCGACCACGGCCGGCGTGACGCTGGGCATCCTGGGCGCGGCGATCTCCGCCGTGGCCATCGGCGTCCGCGCCTACGGGGCCTCGCAGGATGAGGAGGCTCGCAAGGCCTCCGAGGTCCTTCGAGCCCTGAAAGAGCAGCACGACGCCTACATGGACATCGCCACCGCCGTCGACCAGGCGTCGGCCGCCGAGCGTCGTCTGCGGGGCGATCGGGCCGTCGCCCAGGCCCCAGGCCCCATCGTGAAGCGTTTGGCCTCTGCGGCCCGCCTGGGCCCCGACACCTCCAGCCTGGGGGCCGAGGGCCTCAAGGTCGGAGCCGCCGCCATGGCCTCCGCCCAGGCCGGTGGTGAAACCATCTCCGATGCCCAGGTCGCCGCCTTCGCCGATTGGCTGGCTTTGGGCATGGACAACGGCGCGGCCGATCCGGGCCATCGCTGGCGGATGTTTTTAGCAAGCTACACCCCGGCCCAGGCGGCGCAGTGGAAGAAAGTTCTGGCAGCGAATGTTGCGGCCAATCCCCAGGCGTTCCGCGCCTCGGGCGTCTCGGCGGCGGGGATCGTGTCAGGTATGAGCCCATCGGGCCAGGCGGAAGCAGCACTTGAAAATGTAGCGGTGATGGAGACGCAAGCAGGCCGAGCCAGGAAATCAAAGGATGTACGGAATTACCTTGAAGACCTTCTGACGAACTTGGAGCAATATAGTCAACGTGGAAAATCGACGGGGATAAATCCGGACGAGAACATAGCCGGACTCCGAGACCTGATTGGTTCATATCCACAACTCGGAGATGTTCAGACCACTCCAGGGTACCGCCCCATGCTCTTGGGGAAAAATCGGTCCGTCGTAACGGCGGGACAATCAGGCCAGACTGTCAGCCAATATATCAATAGTTATTCCGGCGGGACGCACTACCACGGCCAGATGCAGGACCCAGCCGGCGGGGTGAGGCAGGCACCACGATGAGCGAACATATTGACAATAGCTCGAGCCTGCTGCCTGGCGGCCACACCTGGATCTGGTCGGAGTTGCCGATCAACGCCAAGATGCTCAACACGGCGGGCACGGTCGGCTCGGCGCGGATGGTCCTGGGCTCTACCGCACGCGCCGGCGTCATTACCGGACGCGACGGCGGACCGGCCATGCTCACCGCCGCCAGCGACGCGGCGCTGACCAGCCTGGAAAACGCCCTCGAAGCCTATTGCGCCAGTGGCGCGGCCCTGGCCTGGGAGGATGACGCGGGCCGCAGCGGCAGCTACCTGGTCCTGGTGTCTTACGTTCGCCTGGGCGAGCGGCTGCGTTCGATCGCCGGCGACGCCGTCTGGCAGCCCTATCAGCTCCGCGTGCTCGAGCTGTCGGGAGTTTTCGCCTAATGCTGACCCGCGAGGCCAAAAACTTCGCCGTCCTGATCTCCCGGCCGCTGGGTCCCGACGGCGTGGGCCCGGAGTCCTACGGCCCCTGGGTGGACTCGGGCTTCAGCCTGGTCAACCCGGTGATTGCCGAGTCCGTCGCGCCTCGCTGGCACACCTGCAAATTCGAGCTGGACCTGGCGATGCTCCCGGCCGGGGCCAACCGATGGAGCGACTGGCGGCAGCACATCGCCTACGACGATCGCATCGCGGTGGTGGAGCTGTCCGACGGAGAAACGAGCCCTGAAAGCCTGCTGGGCCTGTTCGCCGGCTTCGTGGTGGACGTCGAGGCCTCCGTTGGGGCCGCCAGCGAAAGCGTGATCGTCACGGCCGTGTCCGCCGCCTACAGAATGGCCCGCGACCTGGAGCACCTGGTCTACGGCCGCTACATGCTCGACCAAGCCGGTACGTCGGTGAGGTTCTATTCGGGCTTGCCCTGTGAGTTCAACGCCGGCGGCCGACCCAACCGCCACCCCGACCTGCACCAGCACATCGCCGGCGCGTTCCCCAACGGCTATCGCGGCGGGCTGCCTATCTTCACCGCCGACGGAGCGCCAGGCGCGGTGTACTGGAGCTATGCCGACATCTACGACTACCTGATGTGGCATTACAATCGCAATGAGACCTGGACGCTCAACGACACCTCCATGACGCTGGCCGATTATGAGCAGGCCGAAGGAGGATCCTCCGGCCCCGCGCGGACCGCCCTGGTCGTGAGCACCGAGGGCATGCCCCTGTGGTCTGCCCTGGCCTCGGCGGCGGCCCGCTGCGGCTGGGATTGCTGGGAGCGAGTCGATAACCAGGGCGATTCGCAGGCCGTGCCCACCTCGCAGATTCGCCTCCAGTCGCGCAGCGCCGGAACCCTCGTCCGCCTCAAGCGCCAGCCCGTGGCCGCCGACGGCACGCGGCCGCTGCTGGACCTGGAGCAGACCAACCTCTTCAGCGCCCGCATCGCCAGCTCCATCAGCTCCACCGTCACCGCGCCGGTCCTGGCCGGGGGCGCTCAGCTCTACGAGATGGTCATCCCCCTGGGCAAGGCCTGGGATCCGGACGACCTGGCCATGCCCGACGCGGGCATCATCGTCCCATCCGCCAGCGGCGCGACGCCCGCCCTGCGTCTGCATCCCTACTGGGAGCGGTACTGTCCGGGCGGCAGCCAGTTCGAATGGTACGGAGACGCCGGCCGCCTGTGGGACGCCAACACCGACGGTTTTTACACCATGGCCCCCTACAATCTGCCCGAGGTGGACCTGGCCCTGCTGGCCGAGGAGGCCGAGGGCTCGTGGGCGAAAATGCCGTATCGCGTCTGCACGCTGCTGAGCCGCACGTCGGGCAACGCCAACAGCCGTCGCGGCTCGATCCTCCAGGTCTCGTTCGACAGCGGCACGACCTGGACGGAGATCTCCGACTACACGCTGGCCCCCAACCGCATCGGCGTTCGATTGACCTGCGAGAACCTCGCCTCCATCGTCCCGTTCACCGTCACCGCCGGGCCGGTCACGGACAATCTGTTTGCCAAGCTCGTCTCCGCCCCGGCCACGGTCAAGATGAGACTCATCTGCACCGTCATCGGACCCAACCGCAACATGGCGATCACCACGCCGGACGACGGCGAGGTCACGCGCTTCGCCCTGGCCCAGTGGTTCGATCGCGGGGCCTATGGCCAGATTCGCCGCCGATGCTCGGACGTCCTGACCAACTGGGCGGACGAGGCGGACGGCGCGGAGCTGGAGCTGCTCCGTCAGAAAATCACCGAGGCGCTGCGTCATGGCCAGATCGAGGCCTCGCTTCCGATCGAGTGGCCCGACGAGCCGATCGCCCTGGGCCATCGCATCGGCGGCATCGATCCGCTGGGCTGGGACTTCGGCCCGCAGTATCCGCGCGTGGTGGGCCGCACGATCTTCCTCACGCCCGACACCTGGTCCATGACGCTCACGCTGGACACCGATCGATTCGCCGGCGTTCTGCCAGGAGGGGCGCTCTAATGCCCGCATCCCTCCTGCCAAAAAACTCGGTCCGCCTGAGCTGGCCCACCAGCCAGTCCGTCCCGATCAATGGCACGTTCCGCATCCTGGACAACGGCTCGCCGATCGTCTCGGGCATTCCCGCCTGGCCGACCGCCTCGGGCAAGATCGGTTCGGGCCTGGGCGCTTGCGGCGCGGGCCCGGCGGGTCTGGGATCCGGCGGCCTGGGCGCAGGGCGCGTCGGCGCGGGCGCGGGCTACCCCGGCGTCGGCGCGGAGATCATCAGCCGCGACCTTTCCCTGCGGGACGGCGTCCATGCGCTGGCCGTCCTGGCCGCCGACGCCCAGGGCAACGCCGCCACGCTGCTGACGGCCAACGTGACGCTGGCCAACGCCGCCGGGCCCCGACCGATCACCGGCCTGCCAACGGCTGTTTATGACGCCCAGAACGACACGTTAACGATCCGTTTCCAACCTTCTCCCGATGAGGTGATCTGATGCCCGAACTCTATCCATCCGACGCAATGCTCCTGGCCCTCAACGGAACCCTCACGCCCCTGCAGGAGTTGCTGCACCACACGATGAATCAATCGCCGCACTACCTGTGGCTGTTCAAGCTCGTCCATCAGATCGAGCGTGCCTTCGCCCAGGCCGGCGCCCTTCGCGTCTATCGGGATGGCGTATTGACGTTCGGCGTCCGGGCCGGAACCTTTGCCAATGGGGCCACGACCATCAGTTACGTCGGGGCGACGGCGCAGGCCCTCACCGACGACGCCACCAACAGCATCTACCTCACGGCCGCCGGCGTGTTGACCGTGGCCACAGACGGCTTTCCCGCCGCCGCCACCACGCCGCACGTCCCGCTGGCGACGATCGTCACCGCCGACGGGACCTACGCCGATGCGGACATTACGGACCTGCGCGGCGCGGCCCTGGCCGCTCCGCTGTCGGCCCTGACCGCCGGGCTGGCCAACAGCCTGATCGCCAAGGCCCCCTCGCTATCGATCACGGCCGCCGCCGAGGCGGGCGATGTCCGCGCGGTGACCGTCGCCCTGTTGGACGCGGCGGGCGCTCCGCTGGCCGCTCGTGCCCGCGTGCGGCTGTGGATCGCGACCGCCGATTTCGGCGCTCCGTCCGCCGCCGGCAACACCGTGGCCCTGACCACCGGCACGCAGCTCCGCGAGCTGACGGCCAACGGGGACTACGAGGTGATCTCCTCGGCCGCCGGCGTGGTGGCGTTCAACCTCACCGTCGCGGGCGACGCCACCCGCTATGTCCTGGCCGAGCTGGACGGCCGAATCTACTCCAGCGGCGCGATCGCGTTCGCAGCTTAACCCGACGCTTCGCCAAAAAACCTTGAATAAGGAGCTTGCCAAAAATGACCGCAACTTGTGCCAATGAAAATCAGTACAGCCTGGTCAACCCCGTGACCCCTGCCGGCGTCCCGGTCGATCCGGCCAACGCCGCCCATCAGGCCACGGCGAACACCGCCCTGGCCAACATCCTGGCCAAGCTGATCGCCGCGCCGGCCACGGCCGCCAACCAGTCCACCGCCATCGGCCACCTGGCCGCCCTGGCCGGCCTTGTGACCGGCGGGGGTCAGCTCGCCACCCGCCCGCGCGAGGTGGGCTCCGTGGCCGAACTGGCCGTGGCGATCGCCGGCATCGCCGAGGGCGAGCAGGTGGATGTGATGGTCCTGGACTCCACCGGCCTGACCACGCTCCAGTACGAGTTCACCGCCGACGTGGGCGGCTACGGCGGGGCGCGGCTTCCGATCGGCCTGGGGGCCGATGACGCCGCCGCCATGGCCAACTGGATGGCCGCCGTCTCCCTCGTGACCAACCTGGTCGGGACGCAGGCCGATCCGCTGGTCGCCGCCGGCGTGATCGCCAGCACGGAGCTGGGCGCGACGGTCACCGTCGCCAATCACGGCGCGGGCCACATCACGCCCATGCCCGGCACGGACAGCGGCCTGGCTGAAATATCCATGCGGACTACGGAGTCGATCCTGGCGGACATCCTGGCCGCGCAGCAGGGCACGGGCCTGCCCATCCCCCTGGCACTGGCCGATCCGGCGGGCGACGGCTATTCGGCCGCACTCTCGCCAAATCCCATCACCCGCGCCTGCGCCCGCCTGCGAGTACTCGTGGGCAACAGCGGATGCGTCCTGAGTTTCGACGGCGGGACCACCTCCCACTACACGCTGCCGGCGGATATGGCCGAGGACATCGCCCTGGCCATCCCCTCCGGGTCCGACGTGCGCGTCAAACGCGCCACCGCTGGCACCGCCATCACCGGCCTGATCGTCGAGGTGCGATAACATGAGCGGACCCTACCCCATCAACCGCGTTCGCCGCGCGACCATCAACGCCGCCAGCGGCGTGGCCGGCCTGGACGCCAATGGCGACCTGCTTGTAGGCCGCCGCAGCGTTCCGACGCCCGTGCGCTTCGCCCGCCACGGCGAGGCCAATCCGATCTATGTTCGGCACTTCAACGCTCTGGGCGGCGAGTTGTCGGCGACCAATTCGGCGACCCTGGCCCTGGACGACGATTGCATGACCTCGGCTGGGACGGCCTACAAATCCATCAAGCTCACGCACAGCCCGTCCAACTCCTACTCCGGTCTGCATTGCACGTTCGCCGAGCCGAAAAACTGGATGGCGGCCGCCGATCCGACGGTCTGCAATTACCACGTCGAGGTCAACGTCAAGGCCCTGCTGGGCACGGGCGAGGCAAGCTGGCGCGATAACCAGACTCGCGCGTATTTCAAGATTTTCTTCAATGATACGAATAATTTCCTGCAGATGCCGCTGATCGAGGCGTATGTCCCCGGCAGCGGGTTCCCATCGTCCTACCGCGACTGGGAGGGCGCGTGGCAAAAAGTCACCTCGGCCATGGGGCCCAGCGGATCGAACATCATCATCACCGGCACAGCCGACTGGGAGCACGTGATCGGGTTCGAGGTCACGATGCGAGACTATATCAACGCCGGGAGATTGCAGAGCATCCTGGTGGATTCGGTGGTCGTGTATCCCAAGCCGGCCAAGGCCAAAATCTGCATCACGACCGACGACGGGCATTCCGAGGATGGCCAGGCGTTGGCCTACCTGCGATACAAGGGGCTGCGGGGCACCGCATTTGTCAATCCCGGATACGTCGGGCAGACCATCGGTCAAAATGTCTATCTCACCTGGCAGCAGCTTCGCGACCACGCCGCACAAGGGCACCTAATCGCCAATCATTCGTGGGACCATCCCGCCAACTGGACCGTCCTGACCGAGACGCAGGCGATTGACGAGCAGATCGTCCCGGCGATCGCGGCCATGGTGGACGAGGGCCTTGGTCGCGGGGCGGATGTGTTTGCCGTCCCGACTTGGATGTGGACACCGGCGGCACAAAAGATGCTCGTGGGGCGCTACCTGAGCACCTGCCGCATCGGGTCTGACGCCAATGGCGGCGGGCTGAATTTTCCCAATCGCTACGAGATGCTGCGCGAATCCGGCGCGACCACCGCCGACGTGGACCACGCCATCGCGTTTGGCGGCACGCTGGTGCCGGTTTTCCATGGCATCACGGCGGGCATGATTACGCTGGCGGATTACGTAGCCACCAAATACGCCGCCGGAGATGTGGACGTGGTCACGATGGACGAGCTGCTGACGGGATAACCCATGAGCGTCGACGGCTACAACCTCTATCGCGGCGAAGCTTTTCCAACGGCGATCAACTACGCCGCGCCGGTGGCGTTCGTCGCGGCCGGTACGCACAGCATCGTGCTGGACCCCTCGGGTTTGACGCCGGGCACGGTCTATTACTTCGCTCTCCGTGCCGTGTCGGCCGCCGGCGTCGAGGAGGCCAACACCAACAAGATCGTCCGCGTCGTGGTGGACGCCGAGGGCGTCCTGGCCTCTGCGGTCCCTCCGGCGATCGCCGCCGCCTCGGCCCTGGCCCTGGCTGCCGGCAAGGTCCAGGTCCGCGCCAAAACGCTGGCCGTGGGGCGCACCGTGGGCGTCTGCACGCTTCAGCTCGCGCAGCTCGTCGGCGGGGTGTTCGCCTGGGCCTCTCCGCTGGCCACCGCCTCGATCCCCGTCGGCCGGCCGATGCTCGTAACGATGGCCCCCTCCGCAACGTTCGCTGATGGCGCGACCGTCCGCCTGGCCCTTCGCCTGGTCAACGCCGACGGCGTGGCCGGCCCGGTGATGGCGCTGCCCCCGCTGGTCGCCCGATCGGCCGCTCCGGCCGGAGGCGATCTGCCCGCCGCTCCGACCTTGGAGGTGCTCTGATATGAGCGATTCCCTCCGCGAGCAGCTCGAGGTCGTCTCCCAGCGCACCGCGCTGGACGGCCTGGGCGACTATGCCCCGGCCGCCGGTGGGGCCCCGACCGGCGGCGAGTTCCGCCAGCTCATCGGCGAGCCGATCCTCATCAAGATCGGAAACGCCACGGCCCTCAACGGCAGCGGCACGGGCCATGCCACCGCCCCAACCACGCAATGGAAGTATGCGTTCGTACAGGTTCGCAAAACGGCCGTGGCCTACGGCGGATGGTCCACCGTAACCGGAGGCCACGCCTCCGACGCCGGCGCGGAGATCTACGCCTTCAACGGCATGGAGGATCCCAACGGTTCGGAGGTCCTGGGCATCGGCCCGACGATGAGTTCGATGGACACGGACGCCTACCGCTTCTGGCCCTTGCCGATCGTGGCCGGCGTCGTCGTCGAGGCGCGGCTCTTTCAATTCTCCGTCAGCGGCTCCTGGAAGCAGGAGTACTGGTTCAGCCTGCCCAACGGCCTGGACGGGGAGTGTGCCGAATGACCTGGCAACGAGCAGGCTGCTGCTGCGGTCGAGAACCGGTGATTCCGGTCCTGTGCGGGCAATCGGCTATTTTTGAGTTTCGTGCCGGTTTGGTCTGGCCGGACACGACCCCTCCACTGGTGTACGCCGGTGGCGTCATCGACTACCCCAACTCCGAGATCTCGTGGAACGAGTCATTCGGAAAATCCACGGCCCTGTCGGCTTGTTACCCCATCCGCGCGGTCACCCCGCAGAATGCCATGTGGGGTCCCTTTATGGGGTTTTACCCTGTCGGGACATGGCCCGACCAGGTCGGCATCTTCCAGACGCAGGACGAGGAGGGGAATTGGCTCCCCGTCCAGGAGTGGCCCGAGGACGCGATTTACATTTCCGGGTGGGCCCCGGCGACTGCTTATGTCGGCACGTTCGCCGCCGCCATGTCCTGCCAGTACCGCACCGCGATGACCTGCGGCCTGGAGACAACGGCCAACGCGATCACCCCCATCATCACCGGGGGTGTGAATCCAACCGGTGGCAACTACGCCACGCTGGATGCGGACATCTGGTTCGATCGGGCGGTGCATGTCAAGGCTTCTGCGGGCGGCGGCGGTTGGTCCGGTCACTGGCTAAATGACGCCATGAGTTCAGGCAGCAGTTTCGGTGGAGGGCTATGCGCGGATAACGTGGTCCCGTCCACCTGCGAAACAACGCATGTCACGCTGGCAGCCAGAGAGAGTTTCCGCCTGCGCGGCTCGTCACTGACTATTATTCCGTACGGCAACAATTCGATAAGCGTCTATTTAACGGTCTGGCCTGTGGGCGCGGTGGACCCGAATACCTGGTATGACGGGATTCAATGTTTCGTGAGGAACCGCTGATGGGTTGCTGTGGCGGCGACAAGACCCCGGCCGAACTCCAGCGCGAACTGGCCGCGTCCTACTCGGCTGCGCCGGACACGCGCCCCACGCCGGAGATGAGGCGCATTCGCCGCCGCCGTCGGAAGTGCCAGAAGTGCGACCAACTCACGATTGTGGACGGGCGATTCCTATGCCGACGGACGCACAGAGTATTGGATGAGCTGTGGATGGACCCGCTGGCCTCCTGCCCGGCCGACCCGTCGCGGTGGACCTCAGTGAAAACCCTAACTCAAAGGAGTGAGTCATGAAACGAGTTTTGGCATCGATCCTGTTGCTGTTGTGCCTCTCGGCGTTGTCCGCGAATTTGGTCGGCTGCACCTCGCCCGCCGAGCGGGCGTTCATCTCCGCCGACGTTCAGGTCCTGGGCGTCTACCTGCAAAAAGCCCAGCCGGCGATCGAGGCGTACTGCGCCGCGGTGGGGGCCTCCAGCTCCGCCGACTCGGCCGCCGCGACCAACGCCGCGACGCTCAGGGCCGAGACGCGGGCGCTGGCGATGGAGCTGGCCGCCAACGCCAAGGCCCGCCTGCAAAAACTTTCGACCGAGGATCAGGCCAAGACCGCCGCGCAGCAGGCCCTGACGATCGCCGCCAGTGTGATTGATTCGCTGGAGGCCTCCTCGAAGACCCCGACCACCGCCCCGGCCGCTCAATAACCCAGACAGGCGCACGACCACGAGCAGGGAGGCTCGAACCATGAACATCCCCACACTGACCCCGCAGCAGATCGCCCAGGCCCGCGCCGTGCAGCAGGCGCTTTCCGCCGCCCTGTCCGCGTTGGACAGCGGCCAGGTCAACGCCGCCACGTTGCCCGCCGCGCCGTCCGTCACATTGCACGTCGTGCCCGTCACCACGTTGAGCCCCGAGGTCGCCACGGCCGTCGCCGCCAGCCAGGAGGCCCGAGCGAAGTTCGAGGCCGAAACGCAGTTCGCCTCGGCCGTCAGCTCGGTCCTGTCCGTCGCCGCCGAGATGGGCAAGGTCCTGTTGCCCAACGTCGCGACGATCCTGTCGGTCCTGAGTGTCGCCCTGATGGTCTGCCTGCTGGCCGGCTGCCAGGCCCCGGTGCAGGATGGGGCCGTCCAGGTGGGCCCCAAGGCTATCACCACCCCGATCGTCCAGGCCGACGTGGCCTCGCCGTCGTTGGAAGCCAAGGCCGGCGACGTGGCCAGCCCGACGGTCACGATCGCCTCCTCCCAGCCCTCGGCGATCGCCACAAGTCAGCCGACCACGATTGCCCCGGTAGCCGCCGTGGGCGATGTGTCTGGCACCCAGACCACCACGCAGAAGCCGGTGACCGTCACGATCGCCGCCAGCGGCTCAGGCTGGCCGCTGGTGGCCATGCTATGCGTCCTGGCGGCCGTGGGCGTGTCAATCGCCTATCTCCGCACGACGTTGCGGGGTCGGGCGACCCAGAGGCGTCTGGCGACGCTCCAGGACAACGCCCTGGCCACGGCCGGAGCGATCCGCGACCTGGGCGGCGGTCCGCAGAGGGATCGTCTCCTGGGCTACATCGAGCAGTCCCTGGTGGACCGCAAGGCGTGGGATGATTTGATCGCCCCTTATCGGGTCCGCAAGGGCTCGTTAACGGGCCGGTAACGGGCCGCGAACGGACGACCTCCGAGGCCCCGACGTGCCGAGCACAGGTCCCCTTTCGCCTGTGGACGGACTCGGGATCGGCCCAGACGGGCACGAGCGTTGTGCGGGCCTTTAGACATCTTAAGAGACAACAACGGCGTGGCCCCGTGCCGAGTTCTACGGGGCTTTCAGGGGCTACTGGACCGCTCGAAAGAGTAGCCTTGAAACGATGAGGTGCACCATGACACCGCCGGGTAACGCCCGGCACCCGTGGCGGCCGGCGGACACGTTGGCCGCCGCCATGAGACGCAAGCGGCCTTGCCAGGCAGCCCGAGGGCACCTGTCGGGGCCGGAAACGACAGACAGTTGGCATCGGATGAGATGGGAAATGTCCGGCTGACTGAGGACGAGCGTGACGTTCGGCAATGGATTGTGTCAACCGACGTTACGCTCTTGGTACGCGCAGATCGCGGCGGTTGTTTTTCTAGCGTGGTCGCAAGTGTCTGTCGTTGGTCGCAACTGTGTTGTCGCCCTGTAGAAAGCGAACCAGTCCAATGCAGGTTTTTCAACCCCGGCCGGTGCAGGCCAGCGGTCGGTCATGAC
>Ga0172380_10002378_pt1 | contig 29172 bp, 34 predicted proteins | sample Leawe162metaG_FD_119747 | JGI IMG/M metagenome (GOLD analysis project Ga0172380, IMG submission 119747) | Leachate microbial communities from a municipal landfill in Southern Ontario, Canada - Leachate well 162 metaG | ecosystem: Engineered > Solid waste > Landfill > Unclassified | place... | reverse complement strand
TACCTGAACTTGTCCACGCCGGTTGAAATGTTCCCAGTCATAAAGAAGTTGGGGTGGATGCCAAGGATTCCCGTGCTTGCATAATCAGCAAGCGCACCATCAATGGCGTTGAGGGTATACGCCTCGGTTGCTATCGGTAGTCCTGAGGATTCATCCGCGAACAGAACACCCGCGTTGTTTGTGTACGGAGTTGGCACGTTAGTTACCTTTCACTTTCTGTAGTTCGGTCAATGCCGCATACGCGAGAATATCATCTTGTCTCCGCAGTTCGTTCCGTCGTTCAACCGGAGGGTTGTCCCCTGGAGTCGGGGTAGACGTAATCTTGCCCCGAATTAATCCACCACGCTTGACGCGCCATGCCACCCAGAACAGGAAGACCAGGGGGGCCGCCCGAATGAGCAAAACGATCTCGGTGTTCGCAGCATCGGGTCCGCTTGCCCGCCAGTACGGTTCGAGGAAGGTGAACTCAAACCGGAGTCGAACAATGTCCGCACAGATAAGCGCGAGTCCGCCCACCAATCCAACCATCAGGTAGCGACCGGGAACGGGCCACTGGATTACTGGTCCATCTATTTCCTTGGCTAACCGTAAGAGACCTTGCAGGAACCACAGAAACCCGATCATCCAGAGGAGCCATGTAATGCCGATACAGAGTTCAATCGTGTTCGTTGTCATTAGTGTTTCCTTGTCACCGAATCGTCAAGCAATTTGGCAAGGTCAAACTCGGTGATTTGCTTGGGGTTGTCAAGGAGTTTGCGGTTCAACACGGCCCGCTCCTCAAGAGCAGCCGTCTTTTCGCGTGATGACGATAGTTCCGCGCTGGGCTTGTTGGTAAAGAGATCGAACAGGTGCTTGATTGAATCAATCATCGGCCAGCCCGATCCCTGTCCAGCTCCATACGCTCGATGTATTTCTTTGCGAGTTCCGCGTTGGACGCGTGGATAACATTCTCGGCCTCGTCGCGTCGTTTCAATTCGGCCTTGAGGTCGGTATTCTCCTTGTCCACGCGCTTGAACAAAAAGATGCTGACGGCCTGCAATGCTGTGGCTAGGGCTGCGATTATTGTCCATGCTTCACTCGTCATCGCTAGGTACGGTAGTAGCCACCAGAGGCCACCGGGTTAAGAATCTGTCTACCCGATAGTACATCGGCGACGTACCGAACCAGGTCTGCACCACGTAGCGAAAGATAGTCCCCTTCATACAAATCAATCACGCGGTGATCTCCTGACAGCCGTTCGCGTTGAAGGTCATCACTGCTAACCACACCAGGCCCTGCGGTCAGGTGAAAGCGGTCAGACTGAATACGCAGGATCATGGACTGTCCACGCCTGCCACCCAGAATCTCAAAGTCAGCAACGGCACCACCCGTTGTCGAGCGTCCTCCCAACTGCCATGACTGGTACAGCCATTGCCCGGACGGTCCACCTGTATACGGTCCCCGTCGGTACCCATCACTGGGCTGCTCATTAAAGTATTTCCAGAGCGCGGCATAGATGGGCCACTCTGACCGCGAACCATGAATGGTGGGGTCAAGGAAGGTTGCCGGTGGTTCACCGGGAAAGTCCGTGACTTCAGGCTTGCGCCGGGATTGATAGAGTTCCGGACCTTCCGGGAAGTTGGCATACCGCTGCGGTATCTTGATAGGCCGCAATTCCGTCTTGGGAATCTTGGGCTTCTCAATACCTGGCAGGCGGGGCATCTTAGCCATCGGTGTCCAACCCATCCGGTATCTCCAAAAGGGAGAGTGTTCTGAATGACCGCTCGTCTGATCCTGTTTCGGCTGTGCCTGAATGCTGGGTAATCAGGACGCGCTTCGTCTCACCGCGATAGACCATCGAGGTTGCCTGACGTGCCGCAATCAATGTCTTGATATGCTCAAGAATGAAGTCCGGGGAGTTGCCACCATGATTCTTGGAGAGGTCAATCTGGGCCGTCCATGAATCACTTGGGGCTACCATCTTCACGAACGCGAGAACGGCGGACTCCATGATGAATGGGTTGTTGGTGGAATCAGTCAGATGGAAATAGAACTGAATCTTCTCAAACTGAAGCCCCGGATAAATACCGTAGTCATCCTGCTCACCGAACTGGAGGTGGAACGATCCGGATGAACGTATCTCTCCCAATAGAGTTGAGTTGGATGAGGACATAAGCGTGTCCTCAAATCCATCTGTCCGGTAGTACACCCTCAGGACGGCAGTGGTGTCGATGGCTTCAACCGTGACATCAAGGGCGGCAGCCAACTTGGTTGTGCCGCGCATGTTCATGTCATAGATACCGCTTTGCAGGAAGAATGTCCCCGACGCAAACGCGGTGGTGAGAATGTTCGATGAGTTGCGGGGGTTGCTGTCCGCTATCGGCAGGTCAATCCGGAAGATGCCTTTGCTCTCAGAGCCAGCAGATGTAACACCCCAGTACAGGCTGTACTTATCGCCTGATCGGGAGATGCCCATAGAGTTCGGCACAACAGAGGATGCCGCTGTCCGCGTCTCCCATATCTCATGCCACCCCGACTGGGTGTATTCCATGATCGTGTTGCTGATCACACTATCCACTGTCACGCCCTGCACCAGCGCGTACATGGAGTTGTGACCGGGGGCCAGATCAACAATGTACCCCGCGTAGGCAGCGGGCAAACCGGAGTCACGGTCAAGCCCCATTGGAGAGGCAGAGCCGCCTGTATAGCGGGTTGCGCCCATGCCTACCGAGTAGTACAGGTCAGCGTTCCATTTGGTTCCGGCCATGCCGCCATACGGGTGCGGTGGGAACGACACGTCCACATCAAAGATGTTCGGTCCGCCCTCATCGAACTGCACAATCCGCGTGTCCGTGAGGATAAAGAGGGCAGGCTGCCCCCCGCGATCAAAGTAGGAGATCAGCTTCTTGGGTTCTTCCGATGTGGGCAGGTTGGCGGTGGTTCCGAACAGGGTCCACGTTGCCCCGTCAGTGGTGTACCAGAGCTCCCCCGTGATGTCGATACCGACCAGTTTGTACCCAAGGACTGCCGCGTGAACAAGGGCAGGATGGGTGGCATCTGCGGTCACATTGGCAAAGGTGAACGTGGCGTCAGCATCAACCGTGGCATACCCTGACGCGCCCATAGGGATGAACAGTCGGTCAACACTGCCAACCCCACGGAAGCGGACAGAGGTATTGACGGGAGCAGCCGTCAGCGTGCCCTCAGAGGTCGGAGAGCCACCGTAGGGCAGTGAATACACTACGCGGTCTATTGACCCGCCTGTGCCCCCTGTGACGAATCCTGTCCATGTGCCTGAATACTTGAGGTCACCCAGGAATCGCCACTGCACGGACGCGGTAGTCGTCACCATGCCGTCATTGACCTTGTAGGGCTTACTGATCATCTTTGGGTAGCGGGTATAGAGGGAGCCAATCAGGTAGCGCGTGGTATCGGTGGACTCATTCAAGTCCTCTACACCATTGCCACCCGAGAAGTCAGACATCACCAACGCGGAGAGGAGTGGGTTGGCATCAAGTCCGGGATCACCAATCACCAGTCTGCGCGGGTAGGTGATCAGGCTGTTATCCGGCAACGGTCCCGTCAGGGGAATAGGGACTCCCCCGAGGATTATCTCCATCCATGAATCGGATATTGCTGGAGTAACCATTACGGCGTTCCTTCAGCAATGGCAACCCATGAGTAGGTTCCATCGGCGTTTTGCAGGCAAACATAAAGACCTGCCGGGTCTATTCCGTCCTTGGGGTAGATACGGAGTTGCCCATAGTTCTCAAAACTGGCATCAGGGAAATCAATAATCCCGTCTGTATCAATTGGAACCGTGAGATATCGCATTACTCAAACTCACTGATCAGGACGGTGGTGCTTGGCATGCGGGTTCGGATAGAGGTCTGACACATATCAGCCTGCCGCTGAAATGTTTGGGCGCGGGCAAAGTTCCCCTGATCCCGGTCAACCGCTGACATGCAGAGAATGGATGCTGTGCGGAATACCAGCCACTCATTAGGAACAAGAATGAGGTCTGTTGTATCGTCATCAACTTGCTGGGCACGACTGTACCCTTGAACAACTACTGACTCGCCTTGAATGATTGATGTATACCGCGTGTCGTTGATATAAAGCCTTGAGTGGTCAACCCACCAGCCCGACCGTCCAAATCCTTGCGCCTTCGGTATTGTTACAAAAGTTCCCAGGGAGTTGGTGTACCCAACTGAGTACATATGTGTCAGCCCTATCCCGGTGAGAATATGCGGGGCGTCAGATGTGTCATATGGATCGGGGCTAAGCAAGTCAGAGTTAGAGCTTTTGTACAACGGGAACGACTCGGCAATGGCCTGATTGATTGCACTGTTGTACTCAGAGACGCGGAACCCCTTGCCCCTGAAGTTGTACAACTCTGCCGTGTCATCAGCAGCGGTTGCCTGTGGAAGCGCGTCAAACGTGAGCGACCCTGAATTGAGGTCAGCCCCCGTGATTCTCCGAACCAGACCTTCATTGGACAGGTGCCCATTGGTAATCACAATGTCCCGGTTCTTGGGATGCTCAACACCACTGGAGAGGGTGATGGTGTCAATGAATGTCGTGGTAGTGCCGGAAACAGTGGCAGTCAGGGGCGTTACATCCCCAAGCATGTTCCCGACTCGTCTCCTGACATCTGCGCGTGTTGCCATTGATCAGCCTTTACGGAACGAACGCTTCAACCGTGACAAACTCATGCCACTTCATAACCGCGCTCGACTTGGTGATGGTCATATGAACGTGATACCGACCAGCGGCAGTAGGCCAGGTGACATTGGCATACCATCCCGCCACGTCTTCATAGCCATCAACAGGAAGCGGGGATACATAGGTGAGGGTTCCGCTGGAATCGGATGTACCAAGACTGTTGGTAATCGTCCACGCGGTTGAGTCAGCCGTGGTGATAGCCACCTGATCAAGCTCAGGCGCAACCACCATGATCTTCCCTGCGGTCCCTACAATCGGATTGCTCATGCAATGTCAGCCGTTCCGGTAATACGATCTGCTTGAGCGAAACGGCCAGTCACACGATCCGCGTGGGTGGCTGTTCCGGTTATACGGTCAGCATGTGTGGCCTGCCCAACAATGCGGTCAGCCAATGCGATTGTACCTGTAATTCGGTCAACCACAACCGCCCTGCCTGTGAAGGCTGCGGCTACCAGCGTTGCCGCGAAGGTGTAGGTCGGTGCTGGAGTGCCGAGAGCAATGTTATTGGCCGGAGTCTCATAGGTGACCCCTACGTTGTACTCAGGGGCAGGCGTACCTAGGGCAATGTTATTGGCCGGTGTCTCGAATGGATCAGAGTTGCGGGACCAGTCAGGAGCCGGAGTTCCCAACGCAATGTTGTTGGCTGTAGTGGTGTAGTTCGCAGCAAAGCTATACGTCGGGGCAGGAGTCCCTAACGCAATGTCATTGGATGTCGTCGTGTAGTTGAACGCGGACGAATACGTTGGTGCAGGCGTACCGAGCGCGATGTTGTTGGCCGGGGTGTCATATGTCCCACCGCCGGATGCTGCCGGACGGATAGCGAACATGATCGCGGCCCACGGCAGGGATGCGCTTGACGATCCGCCTGTCCGGTCACCCGTTGCCCCAGCGGTTGGACGCGGCTCATACGTAACCATCTGCCGCTTGGTTCCGGTGGTCTCCCCGAACTTCGCCATGATCGGCGGTTCGTAGATGTCCGCCGTGGAACTGTTCAGCGCGACCGACCAGACCAGCAGGGCATCGTCGGTCGCGGTCGTTACCCCAGCCACCAGAGAGGCGCTTGATCCAGTTGCCCCGGTGCCGGTGTTCTCGGCAACATCCTCAGGCGTAGTCGTGTCTACTCCGATGAACGCGACGCAGATGGATGTCTTGGTGATGCTTGAGGTATTGAATCCCCAGGTGGTTTCACCGGCTGCATTGGTGATGACCTTGCGCCACACCGAATACTTCGGGTTTGCCTGCGTGTTCTCGTTCGCAATCTCGGTGAAACCCGATGGCCCCGTGGTGATCGAACCACCATTGCAGGCGAGCCAGATGTACACCACGTCATCGTCAGCCAGCCCGGTCGGAATCGACCGTGTGCGTTGTCGCGGCAACCGAGGTGGTATCGAGCGTAGGCGTCCGTGCTGTAATTGCGGTCGGCTGCGCTCCCCATGCCCATGCGAAGTCAACTGACGGCGTTGTGAAATCGGTATACAGAACGCCGACGCCGTTGATCGAAGCCGCCGCGTACACCGCTGGATCATTGGCAAGACCAGTGACGACATCGCGGTCAGTTGTCGCTGCGCCCGGTGTTGCGTAGTCGTCCAGCACATCGGCATGAATTGCCCCGCGCGCGTCGCCTGACCAAACGGAATGCCACCGCTCCTGAAACGGAGCGATCGCCCCGCCCATCTTGCCCGGATCAGACGTTGTGGTCGGTGTCAGCCCTCCTGTGGTTGTCCAGGTAGGTGCGCTGCTGGACGTGCTGTAGACGAAGTCGAACTCGCCGGTCGAGTCGTTGATTAACGCGGTGATCCTGTGCGTGCCGCCGTCGTTGACGTAGCCCATAAACGAGCTATAAATCGGCCCGGCTAGCGCGGTCGCGTCAATGTCCGCTGATGTGCCGAGCGTGTTCGCATTGTCAATCGAACACTGGGTGATGTCGTTTGCAGTGGACTCGAAGAACAGCACATGCGCCATGTCGCTGTTGCCGGTCATGGTGATCGACAGCGGTATGGACGTGTTCGTTGTGTGAATCGCAACCTGCGCGGCCCACGATGACCCCTCGTAAATCCGGTGGTAGAGGTCGTTATCGGAACTGTTCCGGTAGACCAGAATGACATCGTCATCTGACCGGATTGCCAGCCCTAGCCCGAAGTCACTGTGCGCTGTCGTGCTTGCATCAGCCGAACCAATGTCGGTCGATTCCCAGGTATCGGTGCTGGTATCGAACCGGCGAACGCGAACGGTATTGGTTGCTGTCCGGTAGGCCACGTAGATGAAGTCGGTTGAGCTGCCCGACAGCGGCATGTTCGCGTCATACGAATGCGTCGCGCCGGAATGGCCGAGGCTGTCCCCGCTGTCCATCTCCGTCCACGTCACGCCGCCGTCGGTGGACTTGTGAACCTCGATCAAAACAGCGGACGTGTTCAGGACAACCGCGTACCAGTCGTTGCCAACGGCAAACAGACTCCGTGCCGTCCAGCCCGAAGTCGTTCCGTTTATGTATCCGTTTCTGGCGTTGGTAATAGCCACGGGCTTACCTCATGGCTAGGCTAGGTAAGCGTGAACAGTCCACTCGCATTGACAGTCCAGGTGAACGTACCCGCGGTGATGCCTAAATCTGCGCCGAAGAAGTCAATACACATCATTACAGGGGATGTGGAGTCAACCCCGGTGTCCTTGCGGACAATGCCGTACCGGAAGGTCTTTGTCGCGGTAAACGTCCAGACCACATCAGCACAGTCATACGTGACCACACCAGCAGCAGGGGTGCTGACCGTCTTGGAGGCAAGTGTCTCGCCACCCGTGGTGTATCCGTTGCCTGATCCAAGCTCAGACCCAATGTCGTCAAAGAAATCATCACCAGTCAGGGACGGAGCCGCAGCCGAGAGGTGCAGACTGACCTTGATGGTGTCGGTAAGGTAGTCGATGGGAGAACCGCCACCGGCAGTACCGCCCATCATGTTTGCCTTGAAGTAGTCGAACTCGTTATAGGCGGATACGGCAGTCATGGCTTAAATCCTTGGGAGAACAGTAACGTCTGCCGTAATGGTCGCGGTAGAGCCTGATGCGTTGGCAATGTTCACGCGGAAGTATTGCCATCCCCCAACATCAAACGACCGGGCAATGTTGCCAAGTGCAGCAAGGGGGGTAAGGACAAGATTGCCCACGGGGTAACTCAGGTCATAGAAGGTGGAGTTGTCCTGCGATACCTGCGGCTTGACCGTAACAACCTGATTGGTTGTCATCGAGTAATAGACCGTCCCGCCATTGCAGATTACCGCATTGCTGTTCGCGTTCGCAGCAGTGTTGATTGATGTAATGCCGGTAAGTGCGGCCATTTAACTTGCCTTCTTCTCCGGCACAATCGGCTGTCCGGATCGTTCCATCTCCTCAAACGCCATCTTGCGTGCGAGGTCATTATTGGCATACGCCTTGTCACCAACGCGCAGGTAGGAGTCCTGTGGAATCTCCTTGATAAACTGACCATCATCCCCAAGGGAGAGATCGTGACGAATGGCAAAGGCCACGTCATCATCATCAGTCGCGTACCAGACGAATCCGGTTGAAGAATACCCGGACGCACCGGATGCAGGACCGCTCACGTAGTTCCACTGAATGCGGTTCGTGCCGAGCTTATCAAATGCGCGATTAAGGGAGGCCTGTTCGTCAGGCGTGTAGTTGCGATTAAAGGCCCGCAACTGGGCGCGTGCTGCCTGCTTCTGCATAGGATCGTCAGGCAGGTCAGTCCACTCGGGACGGGAGAACTCGAATACCGTCACATGTCCCCGCAGGTACCCCATGTAGGACTGGCTGGACCAGTAATACTTCTTGCCCATATCCCCAATGATGTGAACGGGATTTGCCACGGGAGAAATGATCTCCAACGGGGCATTCTCATTCTTGGTAACAACGGTTGCTGCTGGCATTCCTGCTCCTTTGTGTGGGCAGGGGAGCGGGACAATTCCCACTCCCCTTAGTCGATTAGATCATACCCGGATAGTCAGAATCCGTGGTGCTGAATCCATACATGTACGTGCGGGTAAAGATGTTCTGGGCTTCGAGGGAGTAGATACCCCGCATGAAGCCGGTGCGCTGCCATGCGTCGTTGTACTTCTCCTCGCGGTACTCAACCTGCCACACCGAATCCTTGGACGCGGGGCGAAGTTTGAAGTCTGCGAAGTTGGCAACCATGATCGAGTTCAGTTCCTTCTCCGGCGTACCGTCAACCGTACCTGGGCGGACCCAGTTCGGATTGCTGATCAAGCGGAGGGTTCCACCAAGCGGGGCCACGAACTTCTGAAAGTGCATGGTGATGGTGTCTTCGTTCGCGCTTGCCTCACGGGTGTTCGCGAAGTAGGAGCTGAGTCGGCGCATCATGCGCGGGTGGCCCATGATGTCCACATCGTAGCCATCCTTGGCCGCAAGCCAGGTGGTTTCCAATGCGTTCAGGAGGGCCGTCATGGTGAGGGCACCAGACACACTCACGCGGTTATTGGTGAATGCTGGCTGGTTGATACCACCGAAGATGCCCGGAACGGAATTCGTCTGAACCTGCGAGAGGTTGTGGATCAGGGCGCGTTCCAACTGAACCGGAGCCTCGACGTTCATCAACTTCTTCATAAAGTAGTTGAGTCGGGAACCCTTCTTGGCCGTCTCGAATGACTCGAAGATTTCGCTCTGGTGCGAGGAAACCATCTTGTATTCCCACTGCTGCCACGGGTTGGAGAGAACTTCACCCTGAGCAATCGGAACAATCGTGGTGGTCTGGTTCTGCGTGAACGCATTACCGAGGATCATCACACCAACATTGTCGGAGTGGTTCGCGGCAGATGTTCCACCCTGGGCACCAACAACCGTCAGGCCAGTGGTGGAGACATACGCGGTGACGAGGAACAGTTCGTCCTCAACCTTCACGATGTCACCGATCTGGAAGCGGGTGTTGTTGTCCACGGTGAGGGTCACACCACCGGAGGTGTAGGAGGCGTTCAACTGATCGTACAGGATACGCTCAGACGAATAACCCCATGACAGACCGGCAGCCCGTGCGGCCTGTTGATCCGGAGGACCGGCCTTGGTGATCAACTGGACCAGTGGCGTGTTGCGGTTCTTTACGCGATCAAGCCACTCTGGATACGGTGTAGGAGCTAACGCTGATGGAACACCACCAACTGCTCCCGCGATAGAAGTAAGGGCCACATTGGATGTGGAGATAGCCATTGCGTTTGTCCTTTAGTTATTTCAGTTACCAACCAAGACTGTCAACAAAATCGTCGATAGTCTTGCCGCGTCCCCCGGCAGTGCCAGTCGCACTCCCAACGAGGTCTGTATCTGACGCAATACGGTTCTGGACCTTGGCCTGAACAGCGGCATTCTGGGACTTCTCCCACTCAGCCTTGGCGCGGGCAACTGCCGTACTGACAATCTGCTGTTCGCGCTGAATGGCTGCCTGCTGTGCAGCAGGTGAGGCATACGTCGAGAGATGCCGGGAGTTCTCAATCAGTTCACGTTTCACATCGTCGGTCAGGGCGGGGTGGTTCTGAATGGACTGGTACAGTGCTGCCCCAATCGCCGCAGATTTCTCCGACTCTGATTCACGGTCCATGATGATCTGCTCACGCGATTGAATCGCCCGAGCTGCATCCATGTTCCGTGCCTGCTCTACTTCCGCGACAAGCCGTGCAGCTTCCCGCTTCTGTGTCTCAGGATCATTGATGTTCTCAATTGAGAGGGCGCGTGCTTCCCACTCGGACCGCTGTTGATGCAATCGCTGCTGTTCCGCGTGGGCCTGTGCGGCCTTCTGCAACTGATCGAACTGACTGGCCTTGGCCGACGCTTCCTTAAGTTGCGCCTCCATTGCTTCGATACGGGCTGCCATAGCAGGATCGAGTGCAGGCGGTGCTGCGATGGGCTGATTCTCCGGAGAGGAAGCACTTGCTTCCGCCACCTCAGCCGGAGCGACCGACTCAGGAACGGATTGGATCACTTCTTCAGGTGTCTCGACTTCAGGGGAGCTACCCGCTTCAGGCTCGACCACCGCTGACAGTGAGTCCACAAATGCATCAATCTCTGGAGAATCGTCCATACCTCGTCCTTACTAATCGTTCAACCTACGCGCATTCTGATAGGTTGCGTTTGTTTCGTCAACCGTGTGAGAGAGTTACTTGCTTGCCTCAATCTCATCCAGCAGTTGTTTCGCCGTCTTGTTCTCTGTCGGAACGTCACCCAATGTGGCCGCTGCCTGATCTGCCGCAGCCTTGTCCGTGACCTTCTTGGCCTCGTACTCCTTATCGCGGAATGCGATGTATGCCTCAATGGATGATGGCTGACCTGCGGCATCCTGAGCGTCCCGCCATTCGTAATAGCGGATCAGGTCATTGGATGGTTCACCGATCATCTCCTTGACCATATCGGACTGCACGCCATAGCTGGAGATCGGGCCATGCTCTGCCTCGAATGCCGCAACCCTGGCCTCATAGACAGGCAACTCATTGACCAGATCAACCTGCCACTTCGGCATCTTCTTGGGCTTGTCCGTGGTTGTACCGCTGGTAGTAGTACCCGTACTCCCTGTGGTTGTAGTGGCTTCAGGTTGGGTGATTGGAACAGGGACGCGGGTTGGATCGGACAGGGCTTGCAACTCAGGGTCTTTCAGTTCATCCCGAACGCCACGGTAAGCGTTGTACCCCTCTGGACCGTTCGCCCATATATCAAGGGCCATCTCCAGGTCCTCACCTGTCTTACCGCGATCCTGTAGCTTCTTCCGCTCTGCCTGAATCTGCACACCGAAGTTGGGACTCAGGCGCTCAAGGTCCTCACGCATTGCTCGAATGCCACCAGACTTGTACACAGGGTCAAGCGTGCGTTCGTAGGTGTATGTCTCGCCACCCTCATACGCACGGGCGGCATCCTTGTAGGTGTCATAGCCAGTAAGTTGCTCCGAGCCCTGAACCACCGTGTCGCGCTTGTCACGGAAACTGGTAAGCCATGCCATGCTGGACCCGTTGTCCAGTAGCCATGCTTCAGCCAGCTTGGCCCGGTTCTCAGGGATCATCGCGTTCATCTCGTATCCGCGATAGACCTTGCCTGCAATCTCCACATAGCCCATCGGATCAAGGTTCTTGCTGAATGCAATCTCGCTATAGCCCTGATAGAGCTGCTGTTCCCGCTCTGTCCCAACAGCCTTTAGTTCATCATTGGCGATGTTCAGTTCAGACGCTTCAGGGCTACCTGAATTGATTGCCCGACTAACTGCGAAGGCATTGTCTGATGCAGGAGTGCTGACACCCGTATCAATCGCCTCATCAATAGCGCGGGAGTTATCAGTGGCAAACTCGGAGCGTGCCCGCATACCACCTGGCATGACCATGTTGATCCCACCGGCAATCATGTTGGCATCGCTCATCTGGGCAAGGGCTTCATTCGCCCGGTCGTTATCGCTTGCCCCATTACGGACAGACCAGATTGCCTCATCGACAACGCGCTTCTGGCCGGGGGTCATATCCATATACGTGACACCCCATTCAGCTTCCGCGTTCTCAACGATCAGATTGGCAACCACATTCTGCTTGGGCGCGTTAAGGTTGGGAAGTTCAACATCTTCAATCTCTGGGGCGAAGTACCGAACCAAGGCATTTGCCCGCTCCAATACGCGGTTGACAAGATATTCCTGAAATGGGTCTCCGGTAATCCCCGGACCCATCAACCCCGCGTCATAGCCCCTGTTCCGCATGAAGTCGAGAACATTGCGAACCATCGCCCGAACCGAGGATGTACCAAGAAAATCTGGATACCGATTGGTCAGACCAAAGGCAACTCCGGCTGCCTGCAATTGAGGAAGCAGGAATCCAAACTTGCCCAACGTTTTGTCGAATGTTGTCTCACTGCCATAACTGGTGAACATGTCCGCGAACATAGAGTACGGAGTGAACGCAGCAACAGGGTTGGAGATACCGAACATCCCCCCGTCGCCCTTCATAAACTCGAAGTACATCTGGAGCGGGGCCATTGGGCCGTCTAACCCCTGACGATCTGCTTCGCGTCCTAGAGCCTCCCACGCTGCCGTATAGCGGTACAAGAGCAATGGATTAGAGAGAGCCAGTTTGGTGTGCTGCACCAACGCGCGGGACATCCAGTAATGGAACATGAATACCCTGCGGGTAGCCGCGTCTGCATTGGTCTGTCGGTACGAGAAGAAGATGCGACCGACTTCCTCGTCGGCATTCTTTCCTGCCTGCCGTGAAGCAACCCGCCAGTCCTTCATCAGTTCCGGACTTCCGGTAATCTGCTTGACATCGGACGGCTTGAAGCCACCCATTGACTCAAGTTTCTTCAGGTCAGCAACAGCCTGATCTGCCTTCTGCCCACCACCCATGACACCAATCACGCGATTGTAGAAGCCCTGATCGGGGGTAATCCCCGCCATGTATTCAGCAGGAGTTTGCTCCGCCCCATAAAGTGCCTTCTTGAGTTCGCGTCCGAACTGATCACCCCACATGTTTGCGCGGTTGACCTGATCGGTTGTATGTCGGAGCGCCTGTCCATGCTTGAGCGCACCACCAACTACAGGGACAGGTGCCCATGCAGTCTTGCCTACATCCTCAAGTTCACGGGTGACCACATCAACCACACCGGCACCTGGCTTAATGTCCCAGTTCTTGGCGGCTGCAAGGGCTGCGTGCTGAATATCGCTACTGTCTATGTTATGTCGATACATAGCCCAGTGGGTACGCGGTGAAACAAATGGCAGGGACTTCAGTCCGGACAGTTTATGGCCGGTCATCATCTGGGTTATCGAGTTGGCAAATGAGTCAACAAAGGTATTGCGGGCAAGAGCCACCGGATTGTACAGGTACATATCTCGGTAAATCTTGGTGACATTATCGTATTGCTTCCACCCAAGATTGACTGCCTTGCGCCCCTTGCTTACTTCAGGCTCAAGCAGATTCTTGGACTTCCGGATGATGTTTCCAGTTTCCCGAACGGCATCAGCAAAGGTGACGTTCTTCTCCATCCCCATCTGCTCGATAAAGATGTCAAACGCCGTGGTCTGGTACTTCTTGATATCGCCTTTTGATTCGTAGTTAAGCAGTAGTGGCGTCCTGAACTCAAGCACTTCCGCTTCAGTCAACGCCCCATCCTCAAGCGCGGCGGCAAGCAGGTTATCTCCCTGTGTGGGTACGCCCTTGCTTGGATCGTTGGCCCATTCCTTTGTGATCTTCTTGATCTCACGCGCTACCCGATCATCGTATTGCTTCTGCGGAATAGCGATCTTGTTGGGAGCGGGAGGACCAAGCATAGGATCGGGCGGACGGGCAATCCGTTCTGCCCGCAATCGCATGGATGCCCCAAGTTCTTCTGGACTTGCGTGCATCATCTGCCGCAGGGTATTGATCTGGGTGAAGTTCTCATACGCCTGCTTCTGGGCCGCGTACAGGGCGGGGTCATAGGACTGCAAGTAACTGACAGGCGGTTCGACCCGTGCCTGCCCAACTTCAATCAGTTGATCAACGATCTTCTGTGAAGCCGCAGGATCGGGTTCCTGCACTGCAGCACGGATAATCTCATCAAGGCTGTCCGGATCGTAGTAGACCGACTCAGGCGCAATCAGGGGGATACCCCGCTCAGCAGCAAGGGCACGGGTCCGTGCGCCTAACTCAAGGTCGGTGAATACCTGGGTACGCGGAGATGCCGTGTCGATATTCCGGTACGCATCTTCAGACCACTTGGCAAGTTCGGATGTGATCTCTGCCTGTGCCTGTGCAGGCATGTGCTGGATCGTATCAATCGTGTCCGCTGTCCACGTATCCCCGCGCTGACGAACTGTCTGGGGTGTGGGCATCTTCTCAACGTCGGCAGGGTTGACCTTCACTTCGGCCTTGGTCAGCCCGTTCTCGGCAATGAATGCATCGAGCTTTTCAACATCGCCCGTGAGCGGCTTGACTGACTGCGCGTACAGGTATCGGTCATATGCCCGCTGCTGTTCCTCGAAATGCTGTGGTGATATTGCAGCACTGCCCGTTCCGGGTGGTTCCGTCCGGAAGAAATGGTTATCAACCAACCACTCAAGCTGCGCTTCCTCAAGCGTCGGGTCAGTCTCATACATGTACCGCGCTGCATACGCTGCCTTGGTTTCACCACTCCGCAACTTCTCGGTAGGAATGTCTGGGTAATTCGCCTGCAAGTCGGTATCAAGAACAGAGTTGTCCGCATAGTTCTTAGGGATATTGAATGTGAGATTATCGACATTCCCACCCTCAAGCCGAACAGCAAGACGCATTCGTCCTGCAAGCTCGGCATCAAGTACCTGCGCCAATGCCGGATTGGTTCCCGCAAGACGTGACCACGCATCAACGCGGGCCTTGGGGATGTATGGCTCCGCACCCGGAATGTCCAGACGCTCAAGTTCTGCTTCCTTGGATAGCTTGTCCTTGGTCAGAAGATTCCGATTTGGCTGATACCGATTTGTTACCCACGGCTCAACCTGTGCCTTAACCGGCGTCCAGATATGCGGTTGCTCAAACGCTATCTGTTCTGTCATCCGGGACTTATTGGGATCGGGGTTTAATGTGAAGTCAACAGGATTGCCTGTGTCCTTATCCAAAACCGGGCCACGCTCAGGGAAGTTAGACCCCGGCTGTGATCGCGGGCCATCCTCTACCGGCTTCGGAACGCCAACCGACGTGTCGATGACCTCATCGGGAGCAACCGCACTCGGCTGATCCACAATCGGGGCAGGACCAACGCGGGTTCCCGGTGATTGCAGGCGGTTCACGTCCGCCATGATGTTGTCTATCTCAAGGTCAGGCGTTGGGGTAAGCGGCTGTGTCTCAAGCGGATTCGGACCAACCGCAGGATTGACCGGCATCGGTGTACCCGGTTGCTGTACCGCGTTGGTCAATGGGCCAACGGGAGCTGGTCCCTGATCGCCAGGTATCAGTCTGCCCTGACCGTCAGGACGTGGGGCATAGCCCTGCCCACCTACACGGTTGATCGCTTCTGCCTGAATCAATGCCTGACGGGCTGCACTCTGTTCAGTTGCCAACTGCTCTGCGCGATTGACGTACTGCGGGTTAGCCTGTAATTCCTGAGCAACCACACCCTGACGGATCAGGGCTTCCGCTTCATCACGGGCCTTCTGGGCTTCAGATGATCGGGTAAGGACGTTGCCACCCTCACGACCTGTGGTTTCAATAACTTCATCAGCCCCACGCAATCCCTTCGCGCCCCAACGGGCAGCCTTGAACAGACCGGCAGGCACCTCAAACGGAGCATCTGCAATCTGCTCAGGAGCCTTGAGTAATTGACCCACGGTGCGATAGACCGTCGCTGTCCTTCCTGTCTGCATAGCTGCTTTGGCTGCCGCAAGTTCTCCAGCAGGCGTGAGAAGCAGGGGCCAGTTTGTAGGATCGCCAGCTACCTCAGTACCAAGTCTGGTTACCGCAGGCGGGAGAAATGCCCCTTCATACTGACCGATGTACCACTCCCAAACCGCCCGTCCGCCATCCTCCCCTGCTGCCTCTGCTGTCTCGTAGATGTTCTTGACGATGTCCCGATTGGCAGGGTCTTTGAATGCGTCCGATGGATTGAAATATGTCGGAAGTCCAAGCGTTGCAGGGTCAATTGCAATGATGCGCTCTAGTTCAATCGTCTCACCGTTCCACCCCTTGTAGTTGGGATCAACGGCTGTTTTGTAGATGACCTCACCAGAGACAGATTTCCGATAATCAATCGGCATTGAGTACAGTTCGTTGACCGTATTGAACGCATCCTTGGCAACCGGAACCGCAGGCTGGAATGGATTAAGTCCACCCGTCTCGGTGGTCATGGATTCCTTGATATTGCCCGGAGTTTCGGCAACGGTCTGTGCAATTGTCTTGATGCGATCCCAGCCGGAGATATTGTTGTTATTGGCAACCTGGTCCTGAATCGCCCGGTCATTGATGACCCGCGACTGGTTGATCATCTCCTGATTGCCCCCAACACCGGGAGGAGCAAACGTCTGCATGGGCGCGTTCAACAGCAGGTCAAGGGCCGTCTGTGCGCTTGTGGATGGGGCCTTCTGGGGTACGCGGGTATCGCCATACATCTGCGAGATGATGCCCGGATCATTGGTGGGCAGGTTATGACCCCGCGCAATGTCCATCGGTATTGGGGCAGGAGGCATGGGTGCAGGGGGTGCGTCAACTAACCCATTCTGGGCGAGAAAGTTGAAGAACTCACGTTTGCGCTGACTGTCCCCGAATGCCACTATCTACCTCGTTTGCGCTTACCCAACCTGTCGTAGAAGTATGAGTCATTCGTTCCGGGTTCAGCGCGTCCACCGAATAGACCCTTGAGCAATCCCATATTGGGGTCACCGTCATAGTTCATGTAATCAACCATGCTGCCAACGTCGGGACCATTATTGCCACCTTCAGTACGACGGGCAACGATAGGTTCGCGTGGGGTTGTGGGCTGTCCAACCTGTGCCTGAAGCAATTGGAGAATGGCAGCAACGTCCTCATCACCGGACATAGCCTTCTTCAGAAACGCGGAGAATCCGTCTGATCTCATCGCCATCTTCCCCAACCGGCCCTATCCGCGCCCCAGCGATCAGGAGGAGCGCCACCCGGACTCCAGTTTCCACCACCATTGGCAAGGACGTTTTCTGGGTTTACGATCCTCCATCCTGACGGAGTGCTCGGATCACGTTCGCGTACTTCGAGGTGAATGTGGTCACTATTCGCCCAGCCAATTGTTCCCAACGCATCGCCAACATTAATGCGCTGTCCCGGCTGAACAAAGGAGCCTTGTGAATGCCCGAATATGTAAACTCGTCCGTCATCTCCAAGGACTTCGACGCGTCCTGCTCCGCCACGGCCATCCATAGTTTGGAAAGCTGCGCATCCCCCGCCGTCCGCACCTGCTCCATTGCCAGTGCCTCCGCATGTAACTGTTCCTGAGATGGGAGAGTTGTACTTCTCATTCCAGCTCCCAACAATATCTACGCCAGTATGCTGCGTTCCATTCAACCCGTACTGTTGCCCATAACCGTAGTAATTATTGTCAGACTCAACTCCAAAATGTCCCCAGTCATACACATTTCCACCGGGGGTCATGCTCCCCCATCCGCCCCAAGACCCACCACCTCCACCACCCAATGAGTCGAGATACTTCATGCGGGTAATCACACCAGTCGGACCATTCACATAGTTATCGACGGTGTTCTCGCCAGTCTCGTCTCCCCAGTTGGGGTTATTCCAGTTCGGTCCCGCGAAGTAATACTTGGCAATGTTGTCCCATGTGCCAAGCTCGGGGTTGTTCTCCTTGATGCCCTGCAAGACGCGCCCCATTGCCCATGTGGCATAGGCGTCATCAGTGGTCATCTTATCGAAGTCAATGCCATACGACTGCGCGGTAGAGCGGAAGATACCGTTAAAGGCATAGACCTGCTCACCCCGGAGATTAACCACGTTCTTGTCTGTACCGAATGCACCCTCACGGGCAAGCATGGCCTTGATCAGATTCGGAGGAACGCCAGTCTTTGCCCCTGCGTCCGCAATAAATGAGTTCATGCTGTCGAGTGTTGACCACTCACCGCCTGCGGCACTGACCCCTCCTCCCCCAGTCCAGCCACCGGGATTCACAAAGGGGTCAGCCCGCTCCCGTACAACAGCTTGCCTGCCAAAATTGGCCTGCGCTCCGTAGACGGGATCAGGAATGGCAGGACGGGCAACACTGTTCACCTGCGGGGCGCGCGTGATGCCAAAGCCTTGCGATGTAGATTGACGGACATTAGGAACCGCCCCGCCGCTGAACTCGCGGGACAGGGCGGATATGGCGGGGGCGAGGAAGCTCTTACGGCCCATCTCTACCCCCACATGATTCTACGTGTTTGTCCTGGTGTGTTGTCCCCGCGTGCCTGTGCTGACAGGGCTGCGTATGCGTTGTCCATCCAGCCACCCTCAAGGGTGTTCAGGTAATCACGGTAACTAAGGTTCGGATTGGTAAGTTGCGCGGCCTGATACCCGGAGTCTGTCCGGTTGTACATGGACCGACCCCATTCATCCTTCCGACCGAAGTTGCCGTAACCCTGTTCGGTCAGGAAGCGTTCGTACTCACCGCGTGGCATCTCGGGAGAGAGGTCATCACGGACAAGCGGGGTGTCATACCAGTCCTGCGACTGCCCGGTTGTTGGGTTCGTTCCGCCGTACCAGTTATTCGGACGCCAGAATGGGTTGTTATTCCAGCCAGTGTAGGCAGGCATGGGCGTCTCCTAGACTTGCAGGTTGTCCTGAAGGTACTGAACGAACGTCTGACCAGCCGCATTGCCCTTGGCAACCCGACCGCGATACTCCTGTGCGAGACGCTGTGCCCGCTGGTAGACCGCGTTGGCATAACTTGGGTTGCTGAACTCACCCACGATTGGTAGGTAACGCATGACTTCTGAAATCTGCTGATCGGTTCCAACCGGAGTTCCATCACTGTAGAGTTTTGCCCCCAGCGTGGAATCCTGATTGTTGAATGCGTCATACAGGGAGTCAAGAATGGTTCCGGCCTGCGGAGATGCTCCGCCAACGGTGGACTGATTGTCCATCAGCTTGACCATCCAGTTTGTCACCGCGTCATCTGATTGGGTGCTGCCTTCCATATTGCCCTTGGTGAGCAATTCATAGAGGCGCGGGGCAACATCAGCGTATCGCTTCATGTCGCCTTCAAGGTTGATGTAATTGGCGCGTCCATCCTGACCAGCCCAGTCACTCACGATTGGAGCAGGGTCATTCAGAAGCATGTCCCGCAATGCAGCCGGAGTGTACCGACCAGCAAAGCCGTCAAGACGGTCACCTGTTGGCGGGGTAGTTGGAGCCGCATTACCTGACGCTGACGCGACACGATAGTTCGGATCAACCGATGCCGTCTGGGCCGCTGCGGTTGTGGCAGGCATCTGGGCTTGTGCCGATGAAATTGCTGTACTCAGGGGAACCTGAGAACTTGGCAGGGTTGTAGCAGGTGCGGTGTAAGACGGCGTTCCGCTTTCCCCACCGTACTGACCCTGAACCGACGTGCCAACACCACCATTGAATGCAGACGTATCGAACGCCTGCTGCAACCACGTCTGATACCGATAGTTCGGATCGTCCGGAGAGGTGTACCCAGTCGGGTTATAGGTACGCGAATAATCCCCTGTCCATTGGTTCTGTGGGCTATTTGGATCAGCCCACCACGGCAAGGCTTGTTTGGTTGTCGTCATTGGCGAACTGCCCATTGCTTAACTCCTAGCCCATTGGGGGGCCGCTTAGGTTTTGTGGAGGAGCGCCTACTTGGCCCCCTTGAGAACCTGGCCCCTGTCCCTGTGCAGCATACGGTGCGCCTGCACCGCCTGCAATCCCTGCTCCCATTGCTGGGGGCGGGGCGGGTGGGGCCATTGATTGATCAATCTTCGCCTGCATGGGCTGCATAACCGCAGTCATCCACATATCAAGCGTTTCCTGTAGGTCAGCCTGTAGTTCGGGGTCACCTTCCGCGTCTCTAATGGCTTGCTTGAGCGCCTGTGGGGCAAGTACCAGTTTCCCGGTTTCTTCAAGGTCCATAACCTTCTTGATCATGCGGTATTTCTGATTCTCTCGGTTGACGCGGAGCATGTCTGTGACACCGGCCTTACGGCCAATGTCCTCAAGGGTGTAGATCGGGATGGCACTGTCCGGACCAAGGGCGGTCATGGACTGCGCAAACATCATCATCTCGGACATCTTCAGGCTGTTCATCGACGAGTTGATGTCGGTATCCACGTTATCAATCATCTCAGGCGTCAGCTCAAACGCCCGATTCTCAACCGAGTCCGGATTGCGGGAGGGCACGTAGAATGGCTTCTTGGTCCCTTCCGCAAACCGGGATTCATGCCCGTGATTCCGCCACAGCTTACACACATCGTGAGTTGCTTCCCTGCCATGCAGGGACTCAAGACTGCGGACCCACATCTCCCGCTGTTCCTGTCCCACTTCGGCCATACCCTGTCGGGCAGTTCCGGAGATGTTGGACTTGTCGGGCATACCGTCTGAACGGTCAAGCATTCCCAGCGTGCCATCTTCCTGCATCATCTGGAAAATCAGGCCCGCGTCCCGGTTGGCTACCTCTGGATACAGTTCAATTTCTTCCTCACCCGCTTCGAGTTCGGTCTTGCCATCCTCGAAGTTCTCGATGATCGGAAGCTCGCCCTTTGCGCCTGCATTCGTGCGCTTGATGATGATGGGCGGATTGAACTGCTTGAGGACGTTGGTCAGCACCTTCGTCCGGAACGCCTCACGATTGTCGTTCTCATACTTGTATGGCTCAATGAATGGTGTGGCCTTGAATGTTCGCTCTGCCCCACCGCCGCTGCGGTTGCCATCGAATGTGGCGTAATCCTCGATGTACGCCCCGTTGGAACCGTCAGGCATTCGGGTGTGCATCGGCTCACCACCGGGACCGTACTGGATGATGTACGGAACGCACCCATACTCATGCGCGGTCAAGGGCTTGATCTCTACCCCGCCTTCGCACAGGAACGCTCCGCACCACCAGGAGTCCCAATACTCAATCACAGTCACATCAGCGGCTTCCCCGAATGTCCCTTCGGTATCACCGAGTGCATCCTTGATCTTTTTCTTGAGGTCCCCAACCTTGGTGTATTCCGCGAGTACCTGACGGACTGGCATGGTGACAATCCGGTAGACCGCTTCAAGTTCGTTGATCACACCCGTTCGTCCCCAGACAGGGAACACCGTAGCGGGATCAATCAACATGCTCTTGATCGGGCACTTGGTATCCGCGAGATTCAGGGTGTTGCGCTTGATGACCACCCCATAGGTGAGGATGTCCCACGCTTCACACTGGGAGAGAATCGGATTACCACCGTTCACCCATCGGCGTTCGTGCATGGCCCGGAAGTGGTAGGCCGCGTCCTCAATCTTCTGGGCGTCGGCATACAGTTCAGGATCATAGACATCAATGTTGTAGGCAATCGGCTTGGACGCGAGATAGCTGACCTCACGGTTATGGGCGCGGATCAGGATGGGTGAGCGGTACTGCTCCATCTCCCCTTGCATCAGGGCGAAGCGGTCCTTCTCATAGAACCCACCAAATCCTGAGTTCGGGCGGAGTCTGTTGAGGGTGTTACTTACCTGTGTAAGAAACTCTCTATTGGCCTCACGGGCATTCTCGGCCCGCATGACGATCTCATCCACACTCGGTTTCTTGGGGCGCTCATAGCCAGGTGGGTACTTGGGCTGGATTGGTGGCTTGAGCATCCGGTCAAGGATCGAGGTGATATTCGGCGTCTGCATCTGGGCAGGCATCGGATTCATGGACGGCATGGGAATTGGAGATGGTGGCGGGACCATCGGTGGAGGAGCCGGTGGTGCCGCCATACCCATCGGTGCCGAAGGTGGCATCATCGGTGGGACCATCCCCGGAGGGGGCATAGGAGGACCGCCCATCCCCATCTGAGGCGGCGGCATCATTGGTGGCGGGCCACCTTGCAGTTGTGCAAGTAATTCAGGTGGTGGGGGACCGCCCTGAAAGGGCATTCTGAGAACCATTACGTCAATCCCGGATTGCGCTGACCGGCCCGCGAACCGGGACGCCAGCGATCAAATACACCACGATTATTACTCATCTTACGCTTCGCACGCTTTTCACTCAATTCATCCATCGAGTGGGCCAGCTTTCTATGCACCGCGAAGTATTCAATAGCCGTCACGATATGGCTGGAATCATCATGCTTGGCCGCTCGGCCCTCAGTCGTGGACTTGCCCGTCTCCGGTGGGTACTTGTTCTCTTGCAGGCACTTCAGGGCATACGGGGCATTGTGGTCATTACTGAATACAAAGGACGGCAGTATCTCCCGGAGGGCTTCCTGCCTGCCCTTGTGGGTCCGCGCCTCCCGTCGGAAGCCTACGGCTTGTCCGTCAGGCATCCGGTCTTTATTGACGTGTATACCCTTCTCCCGGAGGATGGAGTAGAAGGAGTCCATTGTTGCGCCAAAGACCGAATGACCGGAGACATCTCCGAAGAAACTTCCGTTGCGGAGGTATTGGGTTGGGAGAGATTTGGTCCACTCCATGAACTGGAGGTCTGCGGTGGTGTATGACCAGTCAGCATCGAAGTCGGGTTCGCCCAGAATAATCGTTGAATAAAACGCGGCAGGTTTGCCATTCGATTCATACGCTCCGACCACCGCATATTTGCTCCCCTGTTCCTGAATCCAGACGATAGCCGTCTGATCACGTTGGCCTGGGTCAATCGTGGCATACAGATGGCCCATGTCTATATAGTGCACGTCTGCATCTATTGTCAGGTTCATGGCGCTGGGGTAAACCCAACTCCGGTCACCTGACCGGGCATCCCGCAGGTACTCCTGATAGAAGTCGTCCAGTTGATTGCTGGCCTCGTACCGCTGCTTCTCGGATTCAAGCCATTCGGGGGTATGCAGGGGATGATCCCACCAGTCCATCGTAAAGAGGGCGGGCCGTCTCCCGATAGGGTTCTTGTTGTTTACGCCAAGGTTGTGAAAGTCCGGGCCCTGCTTGAGCGATTCAGAACTGACCGCGAATCGGTGGAAGGTGGTTGCCCCAAGACCGGCCCAGACGGGGCCAAGATCAGGCACAAAAGCCGCTTCATCGACAACGATCATGGTGTACCGACCAGACCGACCGGCATTGCTGTTGGTTGATTCGCCCTTGATCTGGGTCCGCGTAGCCGGGTTGATCAACATGAGTTCGGAGTTCCACCGCTTGTCCTTCAGGGAGAATCCTTCCGGGATCATCCATGTCGGCAGGCGGGAAATGATGAACTCAATCTTGCTGAACATCGCGTCGTCAGACTTGGAATCCACCAATGACTGATTGCGCGAGAGCAGGAGGGCATTGAACGGATACTTGAATAACCAGCCGTGGGTCAGATAGCAGCACATGACCCAGGTCGCGCCCATATCCCGGCACTTGGAGACAATCCCATCCCGGTCATTACCAGACGACTCCATGCAGGAATCAATCCAGTTGAGCATCCTGACCTGAATCTCAAACGGGAGCCACATCTTGTCGCCACCGATGATCCCATTCTCGGGATCATGGCGTGGTTCAAACAGATTGCCCCACACGGCCATGAAGTAGGAGACTGAGAGTTCGCACCGCTTCAATTCCCACTTGATAAGGGAGGGGTCTTTGCGGAGTTCTTCCTTGCGGGCAAGCCGGTAGCGGGCAAGGTCAAGCGCCCACGCCTCCCAGACCTCCCGCTTCTCTGCCCCGTTCGGATCGTCTGATCTATTCGGGGCAGGCGGGACGACCGTGAGGTGGGGCGGCAAGCCGGGTATGCAGGTCACCGGCTCCGATTGGAGAGCCGCGACCATTTAGAGCTGGTCGATTGGCTCAAGCAGAACCACGCACCGGAATCCAACAAGGTTGGTCTGGGTTCCGCCAGTCTGTCCAGAGATACGGGCATTAGCTGGAATCGTGACATTGGTAAGCGTGGCCGACAGTTTCGTGTCATCCGCACCGGCTGTTGAAAGCGCGGTATTCAGGTCTACGACAGTTGCGCCTGCGGCGGTTCCTGCGGGCGAATCATCCGTGATGTACCGAAGCACGAACGTACCGGATGTGCTGGGCACGTCCTGCGTTCCCTGCATCGAGACAACCCGATACGCACCCAAGCTGGGCGGCATGATGAAATAGTCCTTATCAACCGCAATCTCCGCAGCGGAGACTGGGCCAATGTTAAGGATGATCGGGGGCTTTGGTCCGTACTGACCCATTGAGTGTGTTCCTTTGCTTAACGCGAGAGACGACGTTTGAGCATCATCATACGGGGCAGGCACACAAAATAACAGTCCCCCAAATATCGGGAGACTGTTATTCACGCAGAGGAGAGAGCTACGACCCGACCAAGATCGCTTAATCCATTTTACCATCAACGAAGTGAATAGCAATCGGCCCGTCGATTACTTCCTCCCAGATAGTCTCAGGCTTGACGCGCTTGTACGTTCCATCATCCTGCAAGACATCCATCTCAAACGTCCCGTCACCATTGATCTCCCGAACTACGAACTGCTCAGGCGGCAATGTGATGATGTCGCCAATCTGATCTGGATATGGGTCAGGAGTAATCGTGCAGTTCTCGAATGCCGCAGGGCCAAGGACTGTAATCCCGTCACGCGGTCCAGTGATTCCATCACCCATCAGTTCATTCCGCCTGCATACTGATTCATAATCTGCTCCGCTTCCGCCTTGGCCGCATCAACCAACTGCCTGATCGCGTCGTACGACAGGGCGACTCCGCCCAGGTTCTTGCTGAAGTACCGCTGCAAGACCACGAACTCCCCCTCGGTCCAGATGTCATCCCTGATTCCTGTACTGCGGGCATGAATGATGTCCAGCGCGTAGGTGTCATTCTCCTCGTCGCTGACGGCCTTCAGGTCATCTATGCGGCTCAACTGTTCCCCCTGTCCAGTTCCCGTTGGCGCTGCTCGGCTTCAACAATCTCCTGCATGGTTTCGTACTTCTTCCCGTCGAAGGCGTCTTCCACCTTGGGCTTCAGAACACCGGCAACCGAATCGCCAATTGCCGTGGTGAGGACAAACTTGGCGGCATCCATGACGGTGCGATCCTCCCGCGTGACGTTCTCACCACGGGCAATCCGCATCATGCTTGAGGCCGCATCCTTGGCCCCGTAGGCCAGTTCCACTGCCGCGTGTTCAATGTTGAACGGGACCAACTCCTGCATCTTGACCACCGCCTTGATGTCCCACATGCCATTGGTTTTCCAGCGTTGCAGGGTCTTGATGTTAGGGATTGGGTCGTTCGGCTCAAGACGGGCAATGGTCCGGTACGCCTCGTCAGTCTCCAGTTTCTCCTGCACCGTCTTGAGATTGCGGCCATCCTTAAACCAGATCAGGAACGCGGCATCCTCAATCTCCCGCCAGTACCGATGACCATGAATGGTCTTGTCGGGCATGGGAGTATCGTCGGGATCAATAAGGTCTACGTCAGACATTGGTGTCGTCACCCCAAACTATTTGCGCGAGTGCTTTGATCTCAAGCAATCGCTTGATCATGTCGTCAACGTCGCAGATGTGAATCGAGTCCGCGTTCTCAGGGTCAAATCCGGGACGGGGCATATCGTCGGAGCGAATGCCAAACGGGAAGTTGTAGTACCGCGTAAGGTCAACGCATCCATCTTCACGAACATGGGCACCCCACCACCCATTACCATCGGCCAACTCAAAGTGCATAACACCGTGGATTTCATCAGTGGGACCAAGTGTTCGTTCTGCCCACATCTTCTCCTCAGTATCAATCAAGAATGCAGGCCTTTCGTTTGGCGCGATTGCGGGCACGTCGAGCGGTGTCAGATGCGATTCGGCACATGCGACAGGTTCGGTGCCCGCGCTTGTCGGTATAGGTGTTCTCCTCAGTAAAGGCGTGCCCCCGCTTGCAGGCCGTTGCGCGAGGGCGGGTGTAAATGACGGTGGTTCTCTGCTCTACCCGCTTGGGGGTATAGACCACCCCTGCGCGGGAGATACAGGGCTTCTCATAGGTGTCGAGCGTTCGGATGACCTCAATGTCATGCCAGTTCATTCTGATGCAATCCATTGCTCAAGCGCCGCCTTATGATTCCAGAACATGTCCCGAAGAACAAACGGGGCATATAGGCGCGACATGGAATCGACTTCTGTTTCGTCCACTAGCAATACATCGTCCAGTAGACCATTGATTATCTGTACGCGATCTGTCAATCCCGTCCCTCCAGTATGCCGGTCATCCAGACGCCTACGGACATCATGGCCCCACAGATCGCCGCGAGGACCAGCCATGAAATGAATGCCCCTACTTCTGTCCAGCCAATCAGCCAGGTCACCAGCATGAAGGGCACGCAGATACCGCAGATGATGACCGCGAGGGATGAAGGGACAAGGATCATCCAGCCCACAATCTGCATGAGCTTATGGGCATACCACCCGAATGACCGCGATTGATGATTCCAGTTGGGATTGGGTGGGTAGTAAACGGGTTCGTGACTCAATTCGGCCAACCTCTCACGATCAAGACAATAGCCGCACTCAGAAACGTCGCATCAATTGCCAATCCAACGGTCCCCTTCAACGCCAATCCCGCCAATTGTTTACCTGTCATGCCTTTTGCAAATTCGGCAGAACGGCGCGTTTTATCGACGGCAATCTGTATCAGGGAACTGGTAACCGCGATCAACGCGAGGCACCCAAAGAACAAATCCCAATTCACAGCGCCATCCCCCTGATTGTCCGTCGCAGGCCGTCCACGTCATAGTCCGTGTGGGTAAGCGGGGCTTCCGGGGTCAGGTCCGCAATCGTGGGATATACCCAACCATCAAAGAACGTGGGCGGTACGCCGCGATAACTGACGATCTCACTGTGCTTCCTACGTTCCGCGAACAGGGGGCTTGCCCCGTCGTCCCCGATATAGATGTTATGCCTCACCAGCAATACCCTCCTCAGTTGTCCAGGTCATTCGGCCATCATCATCAACGCGAAGGGTGTTGGTATCAGGCGCGGAGTCATAAATTTCAGAATGGTCTACGTTCGACCAACCCCATTTTATTGATGTCAATAGGGGAATGTCTGTGTTTATGACGCGATAAAACCAATCACGGTCAGGGTCTGACGATGCCTGCGTTCTAAACGTATACGGTCGCGTCGATTCGGGAACGGATACAGGTGGTGCTTGCTCCAGATACGCCTTTGCCAGTTCCTTCTCCAACTGCCTGATCCGTCGCTTCAGCTTCTTCTCGCTTGTCATGGGGTTTTCTCCTCTCCCCCTAAGTATAAATGATGTAGACCGGAGTGTCTATCGACGCGGTGAAGAATCTGCTATCATCCCACCAATAGCACCTCGCCCCTTACACCCCGGAGTCCAGGAATGGATGGGCGTCCCGGAGCGGGATCCCTTTTGCCAAGGGGGGATATAGGGGGGTTCCCCCACTGCCGTAGGCCCTCTGGTAGCAACGCGGACAGAGATACAGACGATCAATGCAGGCATAGACCGAATGTGGAAGTGAGGCAACCCTATAGGCATCCCCACATCTCCACATACACCAACACCAATAAAATCACCCCCACCACAAACAACAACCACAACAACAGCAATACCAACAACAACCACCACCACATCAGACCAACCACCAACACCAACACCTACATCAACACCAATACCTACAACAACCACAACATCCAACACACTCGCATCCTATATAAGAAAGATGGGGATGCATGATCATACGTATGCGCATACACGGACAGACCGCTATCCCCGCGTACGATCCTGATCGCAGCTGCCCGACCGTCGAGCACTTCTTACATTGAGCTATGTCGCAACCATTACTACGAACACGTACCTTTAACCAGGCATAAGCTACGACTACGTATATTACGGAAGCGTAGAGACCTGGAGTGTCGGACGCCTCGGTACACTGGCTCGCCTGGGTGTTGATTGATCCATACCCGTCGCGCCATATCCCACATCTGCCCGATCAATCAACACCCAAGCCCTGGATTATGCTCCGCCAGGATGCCCACAGATGAACGCTACGCGGTCCAGGATCGACGATAGGCTCCGCCTAGCAGGTCTGTACGTTGGATTCGTCCCAGGCGATATTTGACATACCACAATCTGACTATACGTACATACCACAATCTGACTATGAATAAATACCGAAATTGTTGTATACCCTGACTGTCTGCATCATGTATACTTGTATCAGGTCAGGGAGTTGCACCGGCAGGGACGCCGGGGGACCTTCCGGGGAGACGATCCCCCGATCTCGCGCCTAGTGCGCCGCACGTTCACAACACGAAACCAGTGCCCGTACCCTAGTCAGCTAGGTTGCAATGCTCGCGCCATTGCTACGGGTTGCCGAAACCGGATGTACCGGCAAGTAGGTTGACCACCAGGAGACACCGCCGTGATTCTGTTCACCCTTCCCTACCGTGATTCATTCATTGCCACAACCTACGCCGGAGCATTGAAGTTCTACCGAATACACGGACACCGCCAAGGGTTCAGCTACACCCGTATTCGATAACCGGCAGACCGGGAGAGGACAGAGACAATGACCACCAAGAATCAGTACCGCGTAATCGCCAAGACTCACCTCGGTTCGACACTCACGCTATTCACATTCACTGACGGTTATCTCGGATTAACCGGCGCGAAGAAGTTCCTGGCCGATCTCCGCAAAGACCCAGGACCGTACACATTCGAGATCATCACCGAGCCAACCACGTAGATTCAGCCGTGGGCTATTGAGCGTAGCCCATCACTGAATCCAGGCGGATTCAAACGCAAAGCGCCCACCCGTTAGACCGAGTGAGCGCACACATGAACGGATAGGACCCGAACATGCAGACCCAGACTAGCACAACCCCTAAGTACACCGTCCGCAATGGCAGTCATTCACTCCGGTTCATTATCCCGACCGAGTACGGAACAATGGCCG
>Ga0172380_10002377_pt1 | contig 29177 bp, 25 predicted proteins | sample Leawe162metaG_FD_119747 | JGI IMG/M metagenome (GOLD analysis project Ga0172380, IMG submission 119747) | Leachate microbial communities from a municipal landfill in Southern Ontario, Canada - Leachate well 162 metaG | ecosystem: Engineered > Solid waste > Landfill > Unclassified | place... | reverse complement strand
TGAAACGCCTCGAACCAACACCGGCAACGACAATGCTATTATGACACTGACCGCAGGTGATTTTGGAGCGATGTTTCGTATGATTGAACGTTACTGTTCCTGCATCCTTGATCGTAAAGACATGGTCAGGCGGGGCTGACAGGTGACATTTTTCGCAACTCCCTGTTACCCCAAAAGCCGTCTTGCCATCATGGCATGCTCCGCACGATTTACCCTGCTCCATTTGCGGCATCGTATAACGAATACTGCGGGTACCACCAAGAAAAATTCCGCTATGACATTCATCGCATTTAAACATCTTGAGATGGTCGCCATGGCTGAACCTGGCGTTAAAAGCCTTGAAACTGACGGCAACGACGTTCTTATGGCATTTTTGACAGTCACCTTTTGCTGAAAAAGCAGTTTTCCCATTGTGACAGGCACCACACGATTTCCCCGATTCCATATCAAGCATTGTGTGGCTCACTCGATTCGGTCCGGCAATAAAAATCTTGTTGTGACATTCAGAGCACGAAAATGACATTTCAAGATGGGCTGTGTGACTGAAGACAGATCCACCGGCCAGCGGAATTTCGCTTACCTGATGGCATTTAACGCAATCTCCCGCAACGGAAAATGCACTTTTCCCGTCATGACAGCTACCACACGATTTCCCCTGCTTCATTTGAGACATGGTGACGTGCTGATTTGACTTGTCCGTTTTATACAGAGCATCATGGCAATCAGTGCAGGTAAACATACTAAGGTGCTTGCTGTGTCTGAAAATCAGCGTTCCGAAATCAGGAATGACAATCGATACTGCATCAACGGTGTGACAGGTCGTACAGCTATTCAGTTGTGGCGTTTTGGGATTTTCCTTGTTATGGCAGGCACCACACGATTTCCCCTTTTCCATGTCGGCCATGGTAACATGCGGATTGTTTTTGCGTACAATGTGGAAAATTGAATTGTGACAGGCTGAACAGTTATTGTTCAGGCTTTTGAGGTGATTATCATGACTGAAGGAAATATTTCCGGCATTCTGGGTTTTAATAAGCAGTGGTTGCTTTAAATCGGCTGACGCTGTGCCAGACAGGGAGATAACGACAAACAACAATAAAAATTGGAGAAACCTGTTCATGAATAATCACCTTTATACCTGAAAAAACCGAAAATCAGGAAAACCCGCCCTGCAAAACAATTTCTGATACGACTCTATCCAACGGAACACAACGATCGACAACTCCGGTTGCAACCGCCTCACGCGGCATACCGTACACGATTGCAGTTTCCTCGGATTCGGCAATTACGCAACCACCCTGCTCCTTTATGGCCCGTACCCCTTTGCTGCCGTCGTTGCCCATGCCGGTCAGGATTACAGCCGCCACCCGCTTGCGGTAAATTCCGGCGCACGACTGGAGCATGACATCGACTGAAGGTACATATCGATCGGATTCCGAGGGTGGAACAATACGAGCAGTTACCTGCCCGCCACATACTTCGAAAACCATGTTCCTGCCACCCGGGGCAATAAGAGCCCTGCCGGGAAGGACAAGATCTCCATCCTCGGCCTCTTTAACATCGAACAGTGAGGCTCGATTAAGCCGATCTGCAAAGGCTTTGGTAAAACCGGCCGGCATATGTTGAGATACAACGATTGCAAAAGGATATTTTTGTTCAAAAGTAGAAAAAATCTGTTGCAGAGCAGGCGGTCCACCAGTTGAAGTCCCGATAGCCACAAGATCAATGATATGATTTATACCAATCCCTGCCCTTCCAGATGATGCCGTCTCAACTGTGCGGCGCTCCGGGAGATTGCTTCCGGAGATTGAGCGAACATGACTTCCCGGCTTAAACGCAAGAACCTGCAGTACTTTATTCTGAAGATCTTCTTTTATGGAGAGCAAATCAACCGACGCGCTGCTGGAAGGTTTTGCCACAAAGTCAAGCGCCCCGAGCTCAAGCGCTCTAAAGACTTTGTCTGCTCCACTCAAGGCACTGATTACGATCACCGGCAGAGAAAAGCGAGTCGTCAGGATTCGGAGCAGAGTAAATCCATCCATCTTGGGCATTTCGAGATCCAATGTTACCAGATCAGGCTTGAGTGCAATAACCTTCTGAATGCCCTCTTCTCCATTTGTCGCGTATCCCACGACTTCAACGGAATGTAACCCTTCCAGCATACGGGTTATACTGCGACGGCTGAAGGCAGAATCATCGACGACAACTATCCTGATCTTTTTCACGGATGGGCCCCCTTCGAAAAAGGATCAGGCTTTTGATAGATCATATCGTTTTTGAAGTGACGGAGTGTGAATGAGGTCGTGATATTCATGAGCGATTCAGAGTGTCCAAGCAGGAGAAAACCTCCATCGTACAAGGCGGAGTGGAATGATTCAATTACACGTTTTTTGGCCGCTTGATCAAAGTAAATGATAACATTTCGGCAAAAGATAAGGTCAACCTTACCAAGCATGGTAAGTCGATGTGTATCAAAAAGATTAAGATGACTTATGGTTACCAATTCACGAATAGAATCGTTTACTTTATAACCATCATCTTGCTGGTGAAAAAAACGGTGCAGATCACTCTCTTCTGTCGCCCGAAAGGATGATCTGCCATAAACAGCCCGACGTGCGTGCTGGAGAACTTTCTGGCTTATATCGGTGCCGATGATTTCAATATTCCATCCTGATAATTCAGGAATAGTGCTCAACAACATCGCTATGGTGTACGGTTCTTCACCCGTAGAACACCCCGCGCTCCATATTCGCAGAGAACGGTTCCCCCGAGCATTTTTGCTTTTGATCAACTCTGGAATTATCTCGTCGGAGAATGCTTTCAACTGAAACGATTCACGAAAGAAATATGTTTCGTTTGTAGTAAGAACATCCATGATATCCATGAGTTCCTGTTCTTTACTCCGGTTATACTTCAAAAAGTGATAGTAATCATAAAAAGTAGGAAGATTCAGGTCTGTCAGGCGGTGTGAAAGGCGCTTTTCAAGAATGTACTTTGAGTCCTGATCGAAAAAAATTCCACAATGCGCGTAGATACAATCCCGCAAAAGCTGAAATTCATCATCGGACATAGTATGGTCGAGAGTAAAAGAGAACGTCATGAACAACCTATTTTGAATTAGTAACGATAACGCGCTCTAGAGACTTGGCAGCTTGCCGCGCAATATCCCGATCACTGTGTTGAAGAGCATGGCGGATAATTTCTTCGGATTCGGATCCGCCGATATCCTCGAGGATTTGTAAACAGGTAATCATCAGCAGACCTTCAGTTCTGTTGTGAATATTCTTAATAATAGACCATGCCCGTGACGGTTCGATCCTGGCAATGGCTTTTAAAATTGCAGACTGCACCCAGACATCCTGATCACTCAGGGCGTTTTCAAGTGCATCGAGTGCGGTTGTATCATTCAAGCTCCCAAGTGCATCGGCACCGGCGATGCGGACATCGGGATCCTCATCTGCAAGCGCCAGGACAAGCAGGGAACCGGATGTTTCTATTCGGTTAACTCCAACTGCCGTAACGGCGGTTTTGCGCACGTTCGGGTCTTCGTCTTTAATTAGCAACAACAAACGGTCCTGTTCACCCAGCGACGCCAGTAAAAGCGCGGCTGCCTTTCGATGATGCGGCTCTTTCGATGAGCAGAAATGACCAACTTCCGCCAAAATAGCCGAACGGCTGATCATAACAAGAGACTGTAAACTGGCAACTGCTGCCGCATATACATGCGCATCGCAATCGTCAATCAACGAAATCAGGTTAGGAATCATTGTGATCAGGCCAAGCTTTCCGACCGCAATGGCAGCAGCTTTCCGAACCTTCCCGGAGGGGTCGCCCAACGCATCCAGAATAACAGTATTAAATCCAGCGTAACCACACTCGGCAATCAGAATACAGAGACCGCTTCGCCCACTCTCATCAAGAGTTGAATATCGAGAAGCAATTTTTTGCAGCGCCTCCCTACCAAAGCCCTTGAGAGCAGAAAGAGCGGCATCGGCGGTACGCTCATCAGCATATGCTTCAATCAGCAGTGGAATGAAACGGGTGTCTCTTGTCACAACACTCGTCCACAAAAGTGCCTCGGTCAGCACTCCATCCCGCTTGTCATATAACTCCAGTAATCCGGAAATTATATCGTTTTCCTTAAGCAACTGGAGCGCCTCACGAATCCTTGCCTGAGATGCTTCAGAAGATCGACCGTAGACTCTATACAAAGCCTTGACGGCTGCGGCACGACTGTTCTTCTGACTGCAGGAAAAGCCGTTCAGAAGGAGTTTAAAGGAGCTGTCATCAGCAATAGTTCCCAAACATTCAAAAACAGCCTTTCTGAGGATATCCTGTTCAGCAAGCTTAACCAGCGCTTCCGGCACCGGAGCAGGCTTGGCCAGAAGCCCCAAAGCCCCCAGTGCGCTAAAGCGAAACAGCACCTCGTCTCGTGCCAAAATGGCCTTCATAAGGTGCTCTGCCGCTTCCGCATCACCCAGCACCCCCAGTTGTTCTGCGGCTGCCGAGGCAACATTTACTTCAGGGTCATTCAATGCGCGCAATAACGCCGGGACAAAAATCTGGTCGCCAATAGCCCCCATCACATCAACGACAAATTTACGCACATCTGCGTCCTGATCCTGCACCATAGCCATCAAAGGTGAGGCGCACACAGCCCCGAGACGGATAACCGCTTCTGCAGCAGAGTTCCGCAAACCGGCATTATCATCGTCCCGCAGAAGATTCAACAACTGTTCAATGGAATCAAGATCCGGCTTTGAAAAAATATAGCACTCAACGGCTTCTTTACGCACCCGCCAGCTTTCGTCTCCCATGGCGGTAAAAAGCAGCGATTGGGCATCAGACCGAGGAAAAGCCCTCAAAGTCTGAAGAGCTGATCTGCGAATTTCTTCATCATCTGATTGAAGAGCAAATCGTATATCTTGAAGATCGATCACCTGACTACTCCTGAAGCGTTTGAATGTTCGTTATGCGGATATGGCGGTATGAACACCACCATGAGTACTAAGAAGTGAATCAATATCCAAAATCATAAAGACTCGGTTATCTGAAAGGCATACACCTAACAGAAATTCCATCCCGACTCCTGATACCAGCTGGATAGGTGGTTTTATGTCGCCAACCGGGACGGAAATAACCTCCATCACATCATCAACAATGAGTGCAAGTAATTGTTTGACCAGCGACACTATCAACAGTTTGCCCGCAGGCGCACTGGCCACGACAGGCATCCCAAAACGTTTACGCATGTTCATTACCGGAATAACCGATCCGCGAAGATTGATGACTCCCTCAAGAAAGTCAGATGCGCACGGCATGGGCGAAAGCGGCTGCGGAACAAGAATCTCACGGATTCTCATAATATCGACAGCGAACAACTTGTCACCAAGACAGAAACAAGCCAACTGAATATGAGTAATTGAGCCTTCCACGTTACTCATCATCTTTGGAAAGAGACAGCAGCCTGTTTATCTCATCAATAATCATCGCTGACTTGAAAGGCTTGACAATATAAGCATCAGCACCGCATGAAACGCCTCTGTCATGGTCATCCTGCGTCTTTTTTCCGGTTAACATAATGATCGGAATAGCAGCGGTTCGAGGATCTTTTCGTATCTGCCGGCATACTTCAAACCCATCAATATCAGGAAGCATGATGTCCAAAAGTACGAGATCGAACTTTTCCACCCCTATTTTTTCAATAGCCATTTTTCCGGTAAAAGCACCTATCACTTCAAAACCTTTTACGGTCAGAAGGATCGTCTCCAACTTAAGAAGGCTTTCCTCATCTTCAACGATTAAGACTCGTTTTTTTATCCGCATGCCGGACCCTTTCTAGTACAGATTGATGTCAGCAATGTTTTCCAGATTCAAAATTATCATCAATCGTCCATCAGAACGGCCAAGCCCGCTGACAAAGTCACGGTCAATGCCATCCAGGACGGTTGGGGCCGCTTCGACAGCATCCTCCGGTACCTGAACAACATGGATCACTTCGTCAACCAGCAAGCCACTGAAGGAATTGTTGTTTTTGATAACAATAATCCGTTCTTTTTCGGTGTGCTCTTCACGAGCCAAGCCCAATCGGACACGCATATCAATAATTGGGATAATTGTGCCTCGCAATGAAAGGACACCTGATACAAAGACCGGAGCACGGGGAACCTCGGTAACTTCCCGCGGCTTAATGATTTCCTTTATATCCATGATATTTATACCATAGATTTCATCAGAAACCCGAAAACTGAGAAATTCCAAGATGGACTCAGATGCAACGTCATCGGGAGCGTCATCCGCAAGGACTGACTCATCGTCACACCCTGCAGCACCCCGGCCAGCCAGAATTGCTTCCATTGGCGTGTTATACGTCAATGCAACATGCTCACCTTCCTGGAATACTGCGGTTTTCGCTACCGGTGAAAATGTCGAGGGAGCTGCGATCATGGCAGTAGACTCTTTTGAAAAGAAATCTACCTCAGTCGAAGAGTGATTTTCCGGAACGGCTTCGAGCATGCTCTTTATCATTACAGGCGCTGATGGCGTGTGGAAAACGGGCTCGGCTCCATGCTCTTTGAGCGTCTGTAAAGATTTTTTTCTGATTTTTGCCAGATCCATTTTGTACCGCCTACATCATCAATTCATCTTTAATTTCATTAATTATACTCGAATCAATCAAGGCTGCGTCGCATCCGTATGCAACCAGCAAAGCATTGGTTGCCATGGAATTGATTTTGCGTGGAACCCCACCACTCAGCTCATGAATTCGTTGCACGGCATCCGGAGTAAATAACCCCGGAGACCCGCCCGCAGCCTCAAGCCGGAAATCAAGGTATTCCATTATTTCATCCAACGACAACGGCTTCAGGTGATAATGAAGCGAAATCCGCTGCCGCAGAGGCTCAAAACGGCTGGATGCCATCATCTGACGCAATTCGGGCTGTCCCATGATGACCACTCCAAGTAGGTTGCGGTCGTCCAACTGAAAATTTGTAAGAAGCCTTATCTCGTCAAATACCTCGGCATCAGTAATCATCTGGGCCTCATCAATCACCAGAACCGGACATATATCACGCTGATTCAGAGAGTATACGGCTGTGTGGATCTGATTGATCAACGTGTCTTTTGCATCAGCCGGCTGTTCAACTTCCAGGATCCTGGCAATAGTTCGAAGAAATTCAATTGCATTCAGGCGTGGATTGATAATGTAGCAAAAACGGAAACGGGAACCGAGCCGATCCATCAGAGCCCGTGAGAGTGTTGTTTTGCCGCAGCCTATTTCTCCGGTCAACACAGCAAGTTCTCGTTCTTCGACGACAAACTCAAGTCGAGCAAGCGCTTCTTCATGGCCGCGACTCAAAAACAGGAAACGGGGATCGGGGGTTTTGCTGAACGGTTTTTCCTTGAACCCGAAATAGCTTTTATACATGAATGTCAGCTCCCCGAGCGCATCGTTTCATTGATTATTCCACCGATGTCCAAAACAAGGATTGTGCGCTGATCACCAAGGTCTGCTGCCCCGGAAATTCCACGGAACCGTTTAAAAGTTTCACCCAGAGATTTGATGACAATATCCTGCTGACAGACCAGATCATCAACCGCAATCCCGAGTCGTTTCTCTGCAACGCCGACTACCACGACATAAAATTCTTTCGGAGGCTCGTCACTGCGCTTGATGTCAAAATAGTGTTCAAGTCTCAGCAGAGGCAACGTCGATTCGCGGAGTTGCACAACCTCTTTGCGCTCAACCGTCATTATGTCCTTGTCAGTCATTAATAATGACTCAAGAACCGATGTGATGGGCAGTGCATAGGTCCTGCCGCTGCAACGAATCATCAGAGCCTTGATTATAGCCAACGTAATCGGCAGGGTAATTATGAAGCGGCTTCCCATCCCTTTCCGCGTTTCAATATCGACCATTCCGGAAATTGCCGAGATGTTGTTTTTGACAACATCCATGCCGACACCTCGTCCGGAAACCTCACTAACCGTTTCATTGGTAGAAAAACCGGGCAGAAATATAAAATCGATTGCATCACGATCCGATACCGAACTTACGTCGCTCACCAATCCTTTTTGCAACGCTTTGTTTTTTACCTTGTCGACATCGATCCCGCCGCCATCGTCCTCAACTTCGATTACAACGTGATTTCCTTTTTGATACGATGAAATCCTGATAGTTCCCTTTTCATCCTTACCTTGGGAAATACGCTCTTCGCGGGACTCAATCCCGTGATCAATGGCATTTCTGATAATATGCATCATCGGATCGGAAATATCTTCAACAATCAATTTATCCAGTTCAGTATCGGCCCCAAAAAATTTGAGTTCAACCCGTTTACCCTGCTCACGTGATATTTTTCGAACAATTCGCGACATCTTTTCGTACAATTGCCCAATCGGAATCATGCGTATCTCCATGACCCCTTTCTGGAGATCTGACAGCTTACGCTCAAGCCCTTTTGCCGCTTTACCGAGCTCAATAGCCATACGTGAAAAACCTTCATTGCGCATCCTGGTGGCAACACCGGCAATGGTCGAGTTGGCAAGAACAAGTTCACCGACAATATTCATCAACTCGTCAAGTTTACCAATATCAACCCGAACTGTTCTACTCATGCTTTTTGCACTGAGAACAGCGTCATCATTAGAAGGCGTGGCGGTTGCCTGGGAGGCTGTCACTACCTGGTTTTTGCCGTTTGATGCCGATACCGGCTGTTCCGCCACACCATCGGTTTTGACCGCACCGGTAAAAGAAAGCTCTGAAGTCGCAGTCCGTTCGATCGACGGCACACTGGAACCGAACTGGGAAACGGTGACACTATCCCTCTCAACAGCTCGCTTCAGCTCATCAAGAGGGCTCTTGGAGCCAAAAAGAATTTCAAAATCAATATTGGTCTCAAGATTTCCACCGACACTCGGCAAGGTGCTGATTACTTCTCCGCACTCTTTTAAAATATCAGTAACCGAAGACAACTCCGTATCGAACGTAGTCAGGTCAAAGGATGTGTGAATATTGAAAATACTTCTTCCTTTGGCAAGATTGTCTTTCAGACGGTGCTCTTCGTATTCCGTCAGAGCACCAAGAATATGAGACGGCAAACCAAGGGCTTCAAGGGGAGAAACGCCGCTCTGCTTTTCCGGTGGATCCAGACAGGCATTTATTTTAGTCACACACTCATTTATTTCATGAGTCATGTCTGTATCATCGCCTGCTGCAAGCACGCGAATAAGGGAGCTCATCAACTCATGGGCATCAAAGAGAACGACCATTAATTTCTGCGAAAGATTCAGCTTGCCGAGTCTCAGCCAGTCAAGCAGGTTTTCCATGTTATGCGCAAGATCAGCGACGCCGCTGAAGCTGAACATCCCTGCCAACCCCTTCAAGGAATGAGCCCCTCGAAAAACGGAGTTCAAGACATCGGGATTCAACTCGCCACTTTCTGCCATATCGGAGAGATCTGCCAACTCGGTACCGAGTTGTTCGACTATCTCTTCCGCTTCAGCAAGAAAATCCTGAACGGCTTTTGTATGTGTGGCGTTCTGTTCTCGCATGCCAGTTACCTCAAAACACCCGTCAAGGGGTTTTGTTCAAATATCGATTAATCATTTGCTGAAGAATTACAGGGGAAAAGGGCTTAACCACATATTCATCGGCTCCAAGCTGCTTGCCTTTTTCGATATCCTTGGCACTGCCTTCCGTTGAAATAATAAAAACGGGAATATTCTTGTAATTCGGATTGTTACGAAGATAACTGATCAACTCAAGTCCATTTATATCGGGCATATTTATATCGGTCATGATCAAATCGAAATGATCTCGCGGCAGGAGTCGCAACGCATCAAAACCGCTGGAAGCTTCTACTACGCGGTAGTCGCCAAGTGCTTCAACTATAGCGACCAACATGGCCCGCATGGTTGATGAGTCATCAGCAATCAATATGGTTTTGGTACTCACGGGGTTGACCTCTCATTCAGCTGACGTTCTAACAAAGACTTTTCCATTGAAATTCCCGCCTGAGCAAGGAAAATTGCCAGGGACTCGACATCGCCGATCTGTTTCTTTTCCGGAAGGTTGTCACCGTAGAGAAAACCAATGACTCGGGATTTGCTGATTAGCGGGCCGATAAATACCTCAGCGGGGATTCCGCCACCTAATTGTTCAAAAAGATGGGTATCAAACGGCGTAGGATTTGGTGTGAATGTGCACGGATGGCCGGTTCGAAGCGGCTCGTCAAACATTGAAGCGGACTCCTGCGGAAAATGTATCGCCCTAACCCGCTCATCTCCGCTGATTGTACCGCCGCTGATGCCGAATTGTCCGAAGCCGGAAACAATCTGGTCATTGACCGTAAAAACTATGGCCCTGTTTAAAAATTCGGACGCAAAACGAAGCACCAGCAACAGCACCCCCCCTTGCAGATCCGGATTATTCAGTTCTTCAAGCATGCCGCGCAGCAAAGAAAGACCGCCGCTCGGTTGAGTCGATTCAGCGGCACGAGGCATATCGTCATCGTCTCCCATTTCAATTCGAAGTTCATCACCCAGATTGAATCGGCTCTGCCACTCTCCGGCAGTGTTTTCATCTGATGCATGTTGAATTTCATGGGTAATCTGGGTAAGAAAACCTTTCATGAGGTCAGGAGTATTAATTTCAACCCGACGGGGTTTAACAAAAAAAGGATACCCCAGCTCACGCACCTTTTTCTCGGCATCTTCATGATGATAGTCGGTCATAACGATCAATTGCAGATCTTTAAAGTTGTTATGAAGAAGATCCAGGAGCTCAATCCCCCCAAGCACCCCGGAGCCATCCATTTTCGGCATGATCAGATCAATCAGAACAGCAGGATGTTCACCACCTCTGTGAAGTGTGTCCACCTTGATCAGAGTATCCTCGCTACGTGTCATGGCATGAACGGTAAACCCTTTCTCGGTAAGCCCGTCAGCAATGGTACGCAATGTCGGACCGTCATCGTCCACAATGACAATCGGTTGCAGAACCGGTTGCGAAGACGAGAAGGAATTACCCGAACCATCAACAAGGTCAAATTCAAAATGTCCTGAATCGTCCAAAGAAGCTTCGTCGGTCCCGCCGAGTTCAGCAGCGTGTCGTTTTTCATCAAGGATTCTGGAGCCTTCCATGGCAAGAAACTGCGGGTTTAGCCCCTGATCAAGCATGAACTGCAGCGGGTCCATCTTTGTGCCATCAACCGTTTCAATCGAGGGCTGAACTTCAAATTTGAAAGTGCCCTCAGCCCAGGAAAAGAGCGAGTATACAACATTCTCAATCTGCTCCCGAACTTCTTCCTCAATTACCTCTTGTGAAACGCCGAAGTTTTTGACAAGAATTACCCCCAAGCGTTCACGAAAGCCGTTCTCCTGCTGAAGTGCAAGTGACTTGCGCAGCACGGCCAGATCAATGAACCCTTTTTGAATCAGTACTTCCCCCAAACTTTGCTGATAGGTGCTGGAAGCGGCACGCACTACCTGGCCTTGACGAAAAAAAACCGAGCCATCCCTGCCCCTGCTGCTAAGGGAAAGGACGCCGGTTTTTCTGCTGAGACTGACAATTTGTAAAATCTCGCCAAGTCCTAGATCTTCAAGGTTACCTACCAGGCTCATTCGTCACGATCCGTCGACTTCGTAAAAAGGGGATAAAAACTGGCAGAATATATCGTATCAGAGGACTCAAGTAAAGCCTTTATAGGGTCCGCCAACTATGTATGACGATCGGCCCCACCCTTGCTGCGCGAAGTGTCGGTTTTGTCCCGCCCCCGGAACATCAACCGCAAAGGAACGCCGTCAAAACCGAACGCTTCGCGGAACTTGTTGATAAGATATCGTTCATACGAATAATGAATATTTTCAGGTTGGTTGGTGAAAATAACAAATGATGGTGGCCGGGTGGCAACCTGGGTGGCAAAATAGAACTTTACCCTACGGCCGTGCGACAGCGGGGCATGGTGGGATTCAATGGCATCGGTAAAGACGTGGACAAGCTCAGACGTCGTAACACGTCGGCAGTACTGTTCCATTACCTCATCGACCGTGGCAATGATCTTGCCGGATCGCTGTCCGGTTTTGGCGGAAACACAGACAATCGGGGCGTAGGCCAGATATTTGAAACCATCCCGTATTTTGGCAATATAGATACCGAGGGTGGTATTGTCTTTTTCCAGCAGATCCCACTTGTTGATGACGAACACGCACCCTTTTCCGGCTTCGTGAATATACCCGGCAATGCGTTCATCCTGTTCGGTCACCCCCTGTTCGGCATCAATGACCATCAGCACCACATCAGCCCGTTCAATACTGCGCAGCGCGTCGCACACACTGTATTTTTCGAGTTTTTCCGTGGTTTTGCCCTTGCGGCGGATGCCGGCGGTGTCGATCAGCACATACGGCTTCTTATTGCAGGTAAAGGGGGTATCAACCGAATCGCGAGTCGTACCGGCGGTCGGATTGGCCACGACCCGTTCAAAGCCGAGCAGGCGGTTGACGAGCGATGATTTGCCCACATTGGGACGCCCCACCACGGCGATGCGCGTGACATTCTCTTCAGCATCGGCTTCATCAGCCGGCGGAAATACGGCCATGATGTTTTCCACAAGGTCGATTACGCCGCGATTGTGCTCTGCCGAAATGGTGTATAACTCGCCGACACCGAGCGAATAGAACTCAGCCGAATCATTCTCCAGCTTTTCGCCGTCAACCTTGTTAACCACGAAAAACACCGGCTTGCGTACACGCCGCAGCATTTCTGCTACTTCACTGTCAGCCGGAGTCAGACCGCTTCTGGCGTCCATCATGAAAATGATGACATCCGCCTCTTCGATGGCAAGTTTCGACTGTTCGCGCATCTGCTGAAGCAGGCGGTTCTCGGTTACCGGTTCGAATCCGCCGGTATCAACCAGAATGAACGGTTTCTCGAAACGGGTAATGTTGGCATAGTTGCGGTCACGCGTAACTCCCGGGGTATCGTCGACAATAGCGCGACGATGTCCCAGCAGACGGTTAAAAAGAGTTGATTTACCCACATTGGGACGTCCGACAATAGCTACTAATGGTTTCATTCGTATCCCAGTTCTCTCAATTTAGACGGTCGTTCGCTCCAGTTTTCAACTACCTTGACAAACAGCTCCAGAAACACCCTGGTTGCAAGCAAACGTTCTATATCCTGCCTGGCCTGACTGCCGATTTTTTTAAGCATTTCACCCTTCGAGCCGATGATGATCCCCTTCTGGGTATCCCGCTCCAGCATGATGGCTGCCGAGATGGCAATGACACCGTTCTCCCGCTCGATAAAACTCTCAACCACAACCGCCGTCGAATACGGCACCTCGTCACGCGTCAGGCGGAAGACCTTCTCGCGGATTATCTCAGCCACGATAAACTTTTCAGGCATGTCGGTCAGGATATCATCAGGGAACATCGCCGGTCCCTCGGGGAGATAGCCGCTGACTACCGACACCAGATGCTCCACACCGTCGTTTCGTCCCGCCGAGATCGGCACGATTTCCCTGAACGGAAAAAGCGCGGCCCAGTCGGCAATTTTTTTCAGCACCTGATTCTTGTCGGAGAGCAGATCGATCTTGTTGATCACCAGAACTACCGGAATCGTCACTCTCTTCAGGACATCCTGGATAAAAGCAGGGTCGGCGGCTGTGGTTGCCTCTACCACCAGCATCAGGAGATCAACGCCACTAATGGAGGAACGGGCCACCTCGTCCATGCTTTTGTTCAATCGGGAACGTCCGGTGTGAATGCCGGGGGTATCGATGAATACGATCTGGCCGCCGGGAATGTTGTGAATGCCCTGAATCCGGTTGCGGGTGGTCTGGGGCTTGTCGGATGTTATGACAATTTTCTCGCCGATGATGCTGTTCAGGAGCGTCGACTTGCCGACATTCGGGCGACCGATGATCGAGACAAAACCTGAAGTAAACTTTTCTTTTTTCATACAGTTATATACCACTCTTTCATGTTTTACTTCTTTGTAGTCCATGCATCCCGAAGGGTGACAATCCGGTTGAAGACGAGTTTTCCGGGCAATGAATCTTTCGGGTCCTGGCGGAAATAACCCATGCGTTCAAACTGAAAACGGGTTTCCACATCGGATCCGGTCATGTTTTCTTCAAGCTTGCAATCGGACAGCGTTTCAACCGAACAGGGATTCAGGAACTGCTTGTAGTCAGCTCCGCCACGATCCGGATTGGGGTCGCTGAAGAGCCGGTCGAACAGACGTACTTCTGCGGTCACTGCATGAGCAGCGGAAACCCAGTGAATAACCCCTTTGACCTTGCGGCCGTCGGCGGTATGTATTCCCTCGCGCGAAGCGGGATCGTACTCTCCGTGAAGCTCAACGATCATTCCCTGTTCGTCCTTGATGACACCGGTACAGGTAACAATATAGCCGTTGCGCAGCTTGACCTCGCCGCCGACAGTCAGGCGATGAAACCCTTTGCTCGGCACCTCCATGAAATCGTCGGCATCAATCCAGATCTCACGGCTGAAATAAACAGTGCGGCTCCCCATCTCCGGTTTCTGCGGGTGATTGGCGGCCTGAAACTCTTCAACCTTATCAACTGGATAATTGTCAATCACCAGCTTGATCGGCCGCAACACCGCCATGGTCCTCGGCGCCGATTCGTTCAGGTCGGCGCGGACACACTCTTCCAGGATGGCAACATCGATCCAGGAATCGCTCCGGCCGACGCCGATCTGCTCGCAAAAGGCCCGAACCGCAGCAGGCGTATAGCCGCGCCGCCTGATCCCGACCAGAGTCGGCATGCGCGGGTCGTCCCATCCGCTGACGATGCCGAGCTTCACCAGTTCCTGCAGTTTCCGCTTGCTCATCACCGTGTAGGTCAGATTCAGCCGGGCAAATTCATACTGACGCGGCCTGGACGGCACCGGCAGGTTATCCAGGAACCATTCGTAGAGCGGTTTGTGCGATTCAAACTCCAGGGTGCAGATCGAGTGGGTAATCCCTTCAATGGCATCGGTTTGGCCATGGGCAAAGTCGTACATCGGGTAGATCTTCCAGGCATCACCGACATGCGGATGCGGAGCATGCAGAATCCGGTAGAGGACCGGATCGCGCAGGCTCATATTCGGCGAGGCCATGTCGATCTTGGCGCGCAGTACACGGGTCCCGTCAGGAAACTCTCCGGCACGCATGCGGCTGAACAGATCCAGGTTCTCTTCAACCGAACGGGTGCGGTACGGACTATCGATTCCCGGTTCGGTCAACGTGCCGCGATAGGCGCGAATCTCATCACCGCTCAAATCCTCAACATACGCTTTTTCCTGCTTGATCAGATAGATCGCCCATTGGTAAAACTGTTCAAAATTATCCGAAGCATAATGGAGATGTTCGCCCCAGTCAAAGCCGAGCCAGCGCACACTATCCTTGATCGAATCGATGTATTCCTGTTCTTCCTTGGCCGGGTTGGTATCATCGAAGCGGAGGTGGCAGCGGCCGCCGAACTCGCGCGCTAACCCAAAGTTGATGCAGATCGACTTGGCGTGGCCGATGTGAAGGTAGCCGTTCGGTTCGGGTGGAAAACGGGTCACGATACCGCTGTGCTTGCCGCTCTTCAGATCCTCTTCAATTATGGTTTTCAGAAAATTATTGGCTGTGGGTGCGGCTTGTTCAATCGTGGTCATGATAACCTCTTCATAGTTCGCCCAAAAACGAATTCGGATAGGCTTTGGTGATTTTGACATCGGCAAAGCTGCCGATAAGGGAGCTGTCACCGGCAAAGTTGACGATGCGGCCGATATCCCCCTTGCCGGAAACCTGGCCGGGAAGCTTCCCCTCCCCTTCGACCAGAACTGACATTACGGTCCCGATATAGGCATGGCTGAGCTCACGGGTATGACGGCGCTGAAGCTCCATCAAACGATCGAGACGGGCCATTTTCACCCCCCGCGGCAGATCGTCGGCAAGCTCCGCCGCTTTGGTGCCGGGGCGAGGCGAATAAACAAAAGAAAACAGGTCGATGTAGCGAACCTCTTCCATCAGGGAGAGCGTCTGGTCAAAATCGGCATCACTCTCGCCGGGAAAACCGACGATAATATCGCCGGTAACAACGATATCAGGACGGACCGCTTTAAGCTTATGAACCTTGTCCAGATAGGATTCGCGGGTATAGCCGCGCCCCATCAGCTTCAGAACCGCATTGCTCCCCGACTGCGCCGGCAGGTGGATCTGGCCGCTCAGTTTCGGCACATCGCCAAAGCAGGCGATCAGTTCATCGGACATATCCTTCGGGTGTGACGTGGTAAAACGGATCCGGTCAATTCCGGAAATGCCGGCGACCTGCCGGATCAGTTCGGCAAAAGTCGGCTCATTGCCGGTTTTAAGACCGTAGGAATTGACATTCTGCCCCAGCAGAATAACTTCCCTGACCCCTTCATCGGCAAGCTGACGAACCTCTGCCAGGATATCCGCCGAACGGCGGCTGATCTCGCGACCACGGACATAGGGAACGATGCAGTACGAGCAGAAGTTGTCACACCCCTGCATGACCGTGACAAACCGGGAGAGGCGCGACTCCCCCCTGATCGAGGGAAACAGGTCCAGACGTTGATCGTTATCGATAAAAGTCGTCTCGGAGCGGCGCTCGCCGCGCTCAGCACCGCGCACCATATCCGGCAACAGATGCAGATTGTGGGTGCCGATCACCAGATCCAGATAGGGAAGCTTGCGCAACAGCTCCTCACCCTCCTGCTGGGCCACGCAGCCACCGACCGCGATAATCTGTTTCTTGCCGTCCCGCTTGTAGATGCGCAGATTTGCCAGCCGCCGATATACCTTTTCCTCTGCCCCGCCCCGCACGCTGCAGGTATTGAGCAGGATCATATCAGAAGAGGCGGGATCATTCGTCGGAGCATAGCCAAGATCAGCCAGCATGGAGACAATCCTCTCGGAATCGTTCACATTCATCTGGCAGCCGAAAGTTTCTATGTAAAGTAGTTTATCGAACATAGTGGATCGAACTTTATACGCGATAAGTGCTCATAAAGTCAAATGAATTGGGTAGCAAGATCCATGGCTTCCGTATTTATACAAACGCCCACCGGTTGTTGTCGGCGGGCGTTTGAGGTGTTGGCCGGTACGGGGTACGACTATGGAGGTAGTTATCGAATGACAGCGCCCCGGTTTTGGGGCGAATTGCGTTTGACAGGAAGTCGCCTCGTGCTGACATAATTCACTCGGATTCCTTAAGCTGCTGCCGGTGTATTTTTGTTGATTGCCGGTTGCATTTGCTGCCGCAGGGAATCGCTCCCTTTGCGCCAGTATTCAAGCTGCTGTTCAATCGAAAGTGAAGCAACCTTTTGATAGACCGTTTCCGCGCCTTTGCGCTTCATTTCGACACAATCGAACGATTTATTCTTCATAGTTGATTACCTCCACACCGTCTCAACCCCAATACAAATACTTCTGAAACCCCGCAAACACCTGTCCAATTTCTTCCGGCTTGCCCAGGTCGGCAACGGCGTCAGCAATAGAATCGTGATACTTGAGTTTCAGCAGTGGCGTGAGTTTTGCCTGGTCAAGCTCCTCCACGCCGATGGTTACATAGTGGGAGAGTACGAAGCCGAGGAATACCTGCTGTTTGCTGTTAAAATGCTGCGTAATGACAACCCTGGCTTTTGCTGCCCGTTCTTCCCGGCTGAGCGGTGGCAGCGCATACGCTACATGAGCCAGCACGTCGAACAGGTCACTCTTCTCGGCGTCGATAATCTTCTGCATCTCGCTAAGGTGGTCTTTGCCGAAGCCTTTTTCGGCAAGCCCTTCCAGCAGCTTCCTGCGTGTATCCGGGCGACTCCAGAGGGCTCGCAGTTCTTCCTCGTTTTTGAAGAACTCCGGCAGCTTGCCGAAGAGTGCTTCCATGAACTGTTGTGCCGACATGGGGGTGCCGTCGGGGTGCCAGAAGCTCGTTGCCACCATGTGCTGAATGGTGCGTTCCTTGCCGTCGGCAAGTTTCACCTTTGTCTTCTTTTTTGCCTCAAATTCAGGTCGAGGCTCTTTGACTCTGTCAGGCAGTTCCTCAGCTGTTTTCTTGTCTTCACACCCATCGGTCGTGCTGTCTATCGGCTCACCGTCCCATTCCGGATTGCTGAAATTGTGGTACGCCTTCACGAAATCATAGATGGTGAAGTAATCCTTGCCGTCATACAGCCTCGTGCCTCGTCCGATGATCTGCTTGAACTCGATCATCGAATTGACCGGGCGCATCAGCACAATGTTGCGAATGTTGCGGGCGTCCACACCGGTGGAGAGTTTTTGTGAAGTAGTCAGAATAGTGGGGATACTCTTTTCGTTGTCCTGGAAGTCCCGCAGGTGCTGTTCGCCCAGTCCACCGTCATCTGCCGTGACGCGATGGCAGTAGTTCGGGTCAGAACCGCTCTTTATCTGATTGATCAGGTCACGTATCACCAAGGCATGAGCCTGATTCGCACAAAACACCAGCGTCTTCTCCCGCTGGTCGATCAGCGCCATGAAGATTTCGACCCGTTTCTTCTCCCGCTCCTTGATCTCGATGATCTTGTTGAAGTCCGGTTCCTCATAGAGCCTGCCCGCCTCAATCTCCCCCTCTACAACCTTGTCGTCAGACGTATAGATATACTCGTCCAGCGTCGTGGAAATCTGCTTCACCCGGAATGGCGTGAGATATCCATCGTTGATCCCGTCCTTCAGTGAGTAAATATAGACCGGATCGCCGAAATAGGCATAGGTGTCCACGTTGTCCTTACGCTTGGGAGTGGCAGTCAGGCCGAGCTGCACGGCGGGGGCAAAATAATCCATGATGCTGCGCCAGTTGCTCTCGTCGTTGGCGCCGCCGCGATGGCATTCGTCGATAACGATAAAATCGAAGAAGTCAGGCGGGTACTCGCCGAAATAGGGGCTGGGCTCACCATCCCTGGGTGGACCGCTCATGAAGGTTTGAAAAATGGTGAAGAAGATGCTGCCGTTCTTGGGGACTTTACCTTTCTTCCTGATTTCATCAGGTGCAATCCGTACCTGTGCGTCTTCAGGAAAGGCTGAAAAGGCGTTGTATGCCTGATCGGCCAGAATGTTGCGGTCTGCCAGAAACAGGATGCGCGGGCGGCGGCTCGGTTCGCCCTCTTTCTTCCAATCGGCCAGGTTCCAGCGGCTATGGAACAGTTTCCAGGCTATCTGGAAAGCAATAAATGTTTTGCCCGTGCCTGTTGCCAGCGTTAGCAGGATACGCTGCTGGTTGTCGGCAATTGCCTCAAGCACCCGCTCGATAGCAATATCCTGATAGTAGCGCCCTTGGAAGTAGCCACCCCGATCCTCGAATGGCACAGCGGCGAAGCGGTCACGCCATACGTTTCGGGTGGCAAAAGTTCGCTTCCACAATTCATCCGGCGTTGGGTAGTGAACAAGCTCGCACTCTGTCCCGCTCTCCATGTCGATGCCGTATATGCCCTGCCCGTTGGTGGCGTAGGTGAAGCGTATCGCCAACTTGCCGGCATATTCCTTGGCCTGTCCTACTCCCTCGGTCAGCGGCTTGTCCCACGCCTTGGCCTCAATCACCGCCAGTTTGGTGTTGCGGTACTCCAGCACATAATCAGCCGTCAGCGCCTTACCCCGTTTGCCATGGCCTTCGATGCGACCAAGAGTAATCGGATATTCACGGCGGATGCGGCTGCCTTCAACCACACCCCAGCCAGCGGCTTTCAGGGCGGGGTCGATATGTTCGGCTCTGGTTTCGGCTTCGTTCATGGGTGGCCGCGTTAACGAAAGATTGCGTCGGAACGCTTGATGAAATCGAGAAAATTGATGCAGGGGACGGCAACATCTTTCAGGGAACAGACTGCCGGGATCTTTCTCTTGGTGGGTTCTTTGGGGTGAATTGCCTGTCGCTCTTCGTCTGAAATCAGCTCAGCTCCATGTATTCTCGCAACTGCGATGATGAATAAATCATTTTCTCCTACACCCTTGGAATGGTACTTGTCATCAACAATGCCAACCAGTTTTTTGATACGCATGGCCTCGTTCAGCACCGCATTATTGATTTCAACCTGCTCAATACCATTATCCCTGAGCCAAACAGCGCATTCAGGCGTTTTGTTTTCAACTTCTTCAAATGCCACACTCGGCATTGCCAGACGGTTCGCCTTGATCTGCGCCGACATCCACTCCCACAAGCCGGGAAACTGCCGGATCGGGTAGTTATCCCAGGCGTAGATCATTGACGACGCATCAAAGAGCGGCATACAGGCTCTCCAGCTGATGCAGGTCTTTAATCTTCAGGCTGTCCAGATACGTACTCGCCTTGGCGAGTGTGATATGACGGGCATTCAGCGCATCAAGGACCGTCCTGACAAATGTGTCGCCAAACATATTTTTAGGTTCACGGAAGCGATGCCGGATTCCTCCATCTGCTTGCGGAATAACCAGATTAGCGCGCCATTGACGATAAGCAGCGTATTTACTTTGCTGAAGCCGGCCCGCATCCAGCAAGCGCCGTAATATCACCTCGGCGCTGACACCCCACGCCTTACGTTGCGGTGCAAGCCAATCGTCAAACTGGGATGCCTCTCTGGGACAGCCCGCATCGCGTATGGTTGCCAGAAACTCATCTGGCACCAGCAGATGACCAGCAAACGCATTGGCATCACGCTCGTGGCCCTGGTGGGAATAAAAATCCTGCTCATCATCTATAGAGCTGGTCTTGTGCAACAACAAGTGACCTAACTCGTGCATGAGCGTAAATACCTGCTGTGCATCAGACGCTTGTTTTTTTATGACAATTACCGGACAAGCAGGATCATACAGGGTAAATCCCATGATGGGATTCTGCTTGGGTATCTGCCACTTGCCACCGTAGCCATTACTACGAAATACCAGAATTCCCTGTGCTTCGACGGCGGCACGATACGAATTAAAATCATTTTTATCAGCCAACTCGAGCCACTTACGTACAATACTGGCGGCTTCCTTTATGTTACCTCGTGGCAGGCTGGGCGGCTTATAACAGACCCTCTCTGTCTCGTCCAAGTCTTCACGCAGGCTCAGATACACGGCACGCTGCTTTTCGACCCGTTCGATCAGTTTTTTCAGGCTGGGGGTTAATTCAGGTTTCTGGTTGGCAAGGGTACGGAATTGCGGTGTGTGAACCTGTGCGGCATCGACCGGCCCGGACTCCAGAAAAAACAGGACACCCCGGCCAAAATGTTCGGCAATCTTGCGCAGCTGGTTGAACGTGATGCCGCCTTCACCGGCAAGGACACGTTCAATGCTGGACGCGGCGATGCCGAGTTCAGACGCAAGTTCGCCAGGTGTGATGCCGTAATCAGCACAACACCACGCAATCCGTTCCGGATTTATAGACTCTATACGTTCCATAAGTAGGCCATTATATAGGTGTAATGTTTTTCTGCAAGGATATTACTATAATGCACCGGTGAAGGCCTGGTCCAGTAGCGATTTCTTCAGTGCGTTGAGTGCCGCAAGTTTCTGCCGGTAGATGGCTTCGAGACGTTGGGTTTCGTCGCGAATTGCATCCAGATTAGCGACGATCACCCTTTGCTGAGTCAACGTGGGTATGTAAATCAGACGTTCCCTAAGGTTTGGCACGGTTAATTGTGGAATAGAAGTGCCTGTGTTTTCAAAATCCATTCCCATAACTGCGTAATGCAGGAATGATAAGTCTATCGTTTCTTCGTCCGGAACTAGAATAATCAACCTAACCACTGGCAAGAACGGTTCCGTTCTGATTGCTGAAAAGCCGATAGTTCCTCTGGCAGAAATCGTGACACTCGGCTTCATCACATTCGCGACATCAGTAAAACCGTACAGACCTTCATTTTTCGCGCCGTTGGAATATATTGGAACGCTATATTGCGGTGTGCGCTCCTCAGAAACTCGCCCCTTTGGAACATCGCCTCCCGCAAGAATCTTTGCACAGCAATTTTCTAATGCGATAGCCACCCACCCGCCACCACGCTGGGTAAAGACTGATTGCAGATGGCTTTCAAAGAGGGCACGGGCATTCTGGAGGTTCTTTTCGGCTTTGGCTTTGGCGGTGGCGATGCCGTCAAATGCTTCGTCGAGGATGGTGACGATGCGTTGTTGTTCGGGGAGGGCCTTTGGAAATGAAATCAACAGCGGTTCGATAGTGTAATTATTGATTTGCGGGATTGAAGTCCCATTACAAATTTCCCCAAGATCTAAGTTAAGGAAGTAGTAAAATACATATTCTGGTAACAATCTAGCTTTTGGCGTTACTCCCATGATATTAAGATCAGCGCAGATAACACGCTCTGTTAGCCGCTTTTTGTTGGTAAGGATTGCACCGCCCCTCTTGGGAAAAATCGTAGTTCCAACTGGCAAGAGATTACTTGCGTTCACATCATTTTTGTTAACATAGCGGCTTGAAGATGTGATGCCGTTGAGGTTGTCTCCAAGGTTCATGTCAGCAACCTTGAGGTATGGTATTTCCCCCGCAGGCTTCTCAATTTCTTTCGGAAGTGTTGTTCCGCTTCGCAGGACACATACTTCGCCGATAGTGCTCAGTGACCACTCTTCCATCATAGCAACGCCCTGATATTCGCCAACACTTCCGCACTCTCTGCATCCAGCGCGGCAATCTCATCCATAATATCCAGCGGGCTACGATGTACGATTTCCTCTCCACCATCAGGGTTCTTTACCGACAGATCATACCCTTCGACTCCGCTCAGGGAACCTATATCCACACTCCAGCTCTTGGGCGAATCGGCAAAAGTTTTTTGTAGCTCGATGAAATCAACCAGGTCGGCATCATTGAGCGGGTTGGTCTTGCCCATGTTGCGGCCAACGTCAAGTGAGTAGTACCAAACCTTGCGGGTCGGTGCGCCCTTGTCGAAGAACAGCACCACTGTCTTTACCCCGGCACCTTGAAAAGTACCGCCCGGACAATCAAGCACCGTGTGCAGATTGCAACTCTCCAGCAGCAGCTTGCGCAGACTCACCGAGGCATTGTCTGTGTTGGAGAGGAAGGTGTTCTTGATAACCACGCCAGCCCGGCCACCAGCCTTCAGCATCTTGATAAAGTGCTGGAGAAAGAGGAAGGCTGTCTCGCCGGTGCGGATCGGGAAGTTCTGCTGAACTTCTTTACGCTCCTTGCCGCCAAAGGGGGGATTGGCAAGCACGATGTCGTAGCGGTCTTTCTCCTGCACATCGGCCAGATTCTCGGTAAGGGTGTTGGTGTGGATGATGTTGGGTGCCTCGATGCCGTGCAGTATCATATTCATGATAGCGATGACATACGCCAGTGACTTCTTTTCCTTGCCGTAGAAGGTACTCTCTTGCAGCGTCTTCAAGTCGGAGGTGGTGAGCGCGTTGGTTTCGTTCCTTGCCTTTCTTTTTTCCGGATCAACGAAGTAATCGAACGCTTCACACAAAAAGCCCGCCGAGCCAACCGCACCGTCGTAGATGCGCTGGCCAATCTCCGGCTTCACCACCTGTACGATAGCGCGGATCAGCGGACGGGGGGTGTAATACTCGCCGCCGTTCCTGCCTGCATTGCCCATGTTCTTAATCTTGGCTTCGTAGAGGTGGGAGAGTTCGTGCTTCTCAGTCTGGGAGCGGAAACGCAGTTCGTCTATGTGGTCGATAATGTCGCGCAGGATATAGCCGCTGTGAATCTTGTTCTTGATCTCGCCGAAGATTTGGCCGACCTTGTATTCGATAGTGTTCGGCCCGCTCGCCTTTTGCTTGAAGCCGTGCAGATACGGGAACAGCTTGCGATCTACAAAGTCGCGCAGATCGTCGCCGACCAGAGCCTTGTTATGGTCAAGCTTGCCATCGGCACTCTTGGGCGCCGCCCAACTTTCCCAGCGGAACGGCTCATCGAGAATGAAAGTGTACTGCTTCCCTTCCAGCGCGGCTTCCGCTGCTTTGTCCTGCTCCAGTCCGTCCAGATATTTCAGGAACAACAGCCAGGAGGTCTGTTCTGCGTAGTCCAATTCGCTGGCACAACCGGCTTCTTTCCGGAGAGCATCGTCGATGTTTTTGAATGCTTGTTCGAACATGGGGTTCCTGTCTTTCTTTTGAATTTTTACTTTTTTGCTTCTGTTTCCGATTGGATACCGGTTAAAAAGTTATCCGACCGTTTTTGGATGGTCCAGTCGTTGGCAGCGTCTTGGTTATATCGTATATCGGGGTCTGGTGGTGTCTGGAGTCTAGACCTCACCATATTGAACAACCTACTCGCGATCCCCAGTGTTCACAATGCCATGTTCAGGTTGTTTCGCCCATGACCGCCAATAAGGAATTCGCTCCTGCAAGAAGTCGCGACGCGCTTGAGGAATACGAGTGTCAACATCAATCGTTTCTTCCAGATTGTCCAGATGCGGAAGGCGATCCGCCAGTACAGGTCCCATCTCAATGGTTGGCATAACAGCGGTAACTCTATAACGACCATATCCAGCGGCACGGACTGTAATCGCATCACGTAAGGCTAAATTAGGGTGTAATCGATCAAAAGAAATGAGTTCTTCGTCAGCACTGGTCATTAGCACTCCACGCTGTTTGGAGAGTTCAATATCATTTGCAAATTCGTCGCGCCTCCCGTAGATCAGCATGAAGTGAGGTTGCATTCTTCGGTACTTCGTGTAGTCCTCAGGTATCCCATATTCCGTTATAAATTTCTGTACATTAACTGGCTCATTGAACCAGGCCCGCCACTGCGCCAGCTGGTTGCGCGCTTGCGTGAAATGGTGAGAAGGAATTGCATCTGCTTTGAAGATTCGCTTATTAGGGTTCTCAATCTCGATTAGGATCGGATACCACGTCAAACTATGTACCGCTATCCACATGAAGTCAGGCTGTCGCGAACGAAGGCCAGTAAGCTTTGGTTGAGATACAAGTGCACAGAGGAACGGGAAATGCCCGGAGCCGCCCCCTGGCGTTAAGGCACCTGGGACGAAGCATGGGTTTCGCTCCAAGAACTCTTGCATTGACTTCTCATTTGTAACTGACGCAAGCAGCCGTTGATACTCGTTTGTGGCGCTCGCCTCATATTCATCCGCACTTGGAATCGGCGGACCTGATTTTATGGTGTAAGTTTTTTCGAGCACTGCCAATTACCTGCCTTTTCAACGGGGTGTCTTAGAGTGGCTGCGTCTCCATTATCCATAAAATAAAAAAAATGCAGCCCTTCATCTTTTTCCTTTATCTTACGTGCTTGAGAACCTGGTAAAACGTTTCCTCATTGAGACACTTCGTGTACCTAATGATACGTTCCGTGTTTTCAAGTTTTTCGACCTCCCGTCTTGAAACATTCTTTCCATGGGCGTGGAATTTTTCGATGACATACTGTCGCACATCGTTTACTGGAGTATCCCAGTTTTCAAAGGGTTGATACCAATTCAGCATTATGCTCTTCTTATCAACATCTTTGAGAGGTGCAAGATATGAAAAAAGAAGTTTATGGAAATCTTGAGCATTGCCTTTGCGTGTCATTATAGATTCCAATGTACCAATTAGTTCTTTTGTGGCCTCCTCAGTAAAGATACATCCTGAGAGGTTCAGCCTCTCCGACAATCCATATGAGGATACAATTGGCAGACCAGCAAACGTGTTTTCGTTATAGTAATATTCTCCATAGGAAATCGCTCCCCTCAATGGCAATCCAGCATCGAATGCACTCTTGAGCAATTGAAATACATAGGAGAGAAAATAGAATAATTTCCAGTCATCGTTATAATCTACTTCGCTGTACGGGAAAAACAGAATTATCGAATCTGACACAACAATAGCTTTTATACTGTTTAAACAGTGATCGGGTTCAACATTGCCTCCAAGGCGTTCGACAAGAAGGGCCTTGGTACTTTCCCCCAATACGGCAATCTTACTGTCTATCAGTTGTGCAACGTACTCAATGCGATTATTCTGAATTATATTTTGATAGCCCAGAATATCGAAGAATCCCACCAAGCCTTTATTCATAAGACTCTGCCTCCTTACCCGCAAGGGTCAATTTCCTGTCAAGTAACCAGTCAAGATCAAATAAAAATCCAAAAACAAGGGATAAGCAGTAATCTCCCAATTCATCTCGCATCACGCTATCCCCTTCTTTCCCTTCCCCGCCAACCCCTTAAAATTCTCACCCGTCACCACCGGCTTGCCCGACCGTTTCTCAATATCCCTGCCCCAGCGTTCACACGGTTGTGGACAATCTCTGCGGCGGTCTGTCCGGTAATAGCCCAATGTACCTTGTTCTGCACCGTTTTGAAGAAACCGATGCTGATATCCTGCGTGGGATCATAATCAATGCTGGTGGAGTAAATGTCAGTAATTTTCTGATAGAACCGCCGCTCGGAGGTGCGGATATCCTGAATCCTGCGTGTCAGTTCCTCAAAATAGCCGAAGGGCTGGTCAGGATTTTTCAGACGTTCGTCATCAAGGACAAATCCTTTAACGATATATTCCCGCAGCCGCTGCGCAGCCCACATCCGGAAACGGGAGGCCACGGCACTTTTTACCCGATAGCCGACCGAGATGATGACGTCGAGGTTGTATAGTTCTACCCGACGGCGGACTGAACGATTGCCTTCTTGTTGAACTGTCAAGGATTCCTTGACAACTGAATCCTCCCGTAATTCTCCTTCGGAAAAAGTGTTCCGGATATGTAGACTGATGTTCTGCTTGGTTGTCTGAAACAGTTCCGCCATTTGCTGCTGGGAAAGCCAGACCGTTTCGCCCTCAAATCGAACATCGATTTTCAGTTTTCCGTCTTCAGTCTGATAAACCAGAAACTGGCCCTCAGACGGTCCTTGCGATTTATCTTTCATGGGTGCCTCCGCGTGAGTTCCATAGCAGATTTTACCCACTTTAGCCATGATTATAAATTTACATTAAGGCAATTTTGGAAGGACAAGTGGAATAATAACACGAGGATGTGACACAATACGTCATGGGGCTCAAATTTATGTTCATTCAGACGATAGGAGCGTCCGGCTGGTCATTATTATTTTGATACATTGAAGTCATAAGGATTAAAAACAGGAACTGAAAACGGGCTGAAATGCCGCTCGTTCCGGGTCACAACGGACAAACCATGCTGAAGCGCGGTGGCAGCAATCATAACATCAGCACCGTCATGACCAACGTGTGCGGTAAGCTCTCCCCAGCGACAGGCAATTTCCGGAGTAACCGGCAGCACGCGATCGCCATAATTCCTCATCATCCCGTCCAGCCAATATTGCAAACGCTCCGCAAACGAAACATCCTTATTCCGTTGCAAAGCTATGCCGCGCTGAATTTCACTTATCGTTACCACGCTGAGAAAGAGACTTTTTTCGGGGGCTGACGAGAGCCAAACCACAACGTTTGGGTCAGGAGTACGCTTGCGAAGCTCCGATATCACCATCGTATCGAGAAGCCACATCAGAATTCGACCTCACGGGAAGCAAACGGCAACCGTTCAAACTCAACATCATCCTTTGGAAGCGCAAGCAAATGATCCACAAAACGAGGCATGGAGGCAGCCTTGAACTTTTCAAGGCGTTCATATTCATCAGCGGCAACAATTACAACCACCTCTCGCCCTCGCCGGGTCACATGCTGCGGTTCACCATGAAGTGCCGCAGCAACCACTTTACTGAACTGGTTTTTAGCATCCTGTAATCGCCACGATTCAGACCTCATGCTTGCCCCCTTTTAAACTAGCCAGATCAACTAGCTAGATTGTGATCAAGTTGCGTTGTCTTGTCAATATAAAGTTTGACACATACTTCGCGGCAGTTACCCCGTATTCCTCAGTCCCGCCGATATGCCGCTGATTGTGGCAGCCAGCACGTAGTTCAACTCCTCGCTCTCGTCTCCGGCGCGCTTTCTCCGGAGCAGATCGATCTGAATCAGACTCAGCGGGTCCACATACGGATTCCGCAAACGGATGGAACGCGCCAGGGGCAGATTGTTCTCCAGCAGGCGCGACTGACCGGTGACATCCAGTACGACCCGGCGGGTGCGCTGGTATTCCTCGACAATCATGTCAAGCACCCGATCCCGCAATTCCTTGTCAGGCACCAGGTTGGAATAGAGGCGGGCCAGGGGGAGATCGACCTTGGTCAGGGCCAGCTCCACGTTCCGGATCAGGTCGTAGAAGAAGGGGAAGCGGCGCATCATATCACCCAGCAGCGCCCTTTCCTCCTCCCCCTTTCCGGCAAAGCGCTCCAGGGCATGTCCCACCCCGAACCACCCCGGGATCACATGACGACTCTGCATCCAGCCGAAGCCCCAGGGAATTGCCCGCAAATCGGACAGATCGCGTGTCACGCCGCGCCGCGCAGGACGTGACCCGATCTTGGCCAGTTCGAACTCCAGGACCGGTGTGGCCTGTTCAAAGTAAGGGATGATATCGGGGTTTTCCGCGATGCGCTCACGGTAGAAGGAATAGGCAGACGCGGACATTTCCTCCAGGGCCTGTTCCCACGCGCTATCCGGATTAGGGTCCATAAAACCCGGACCTGCCAGGGCCTCCAGGGATGCCGCCACCATCAGTTCCAGGTTGCGTTGCGCCAGAGACGCATCCGAGTATTTCCAATTGATGACCTCACCCTGCTCGGTAATCTTGAGAGAACCGCTGAAGGCGCCAACCGGCTGCGCCACGATCGCACGGTGGGTGGGGCCGCCGCCCCGGCCCACCGTACCGCCCCGGCCATGGAACAGTACCAGCGTGACCCCGCACTCGGCAGCCACCCGGTGCAGCTCGCGATGCGCCTTATGGAGCTCCCAGGAACTGGTGAGCATGCCGCCATCCTTGTTGGAGTCTGAATAGCCGAGCATGACCTCCTGCCTGCGCCCCCACGAGTCGAGAAACGGTGCATATTCCGGCGAACTCCAAAGGGTGCGGCAGATATCCGGTGCATGACGCAGATCCTCGATGGACTCGAACAGCGGCACCGGCATCAAGCCCGGATCGCCGTCGGCGGAGGCGGCAACGCGCACGCCGCACAGCTCCATCAACCAGAGCAACGAAAGAGTGTCCCGGACGCTTGAAGCACCGCTGATCACGTAGCTCCGAATGGCCTCGGGCGGGTACTGCTGTTTCAGTTCGGCAATCGCCCGCAAGGTAGCAAGCAGTTCCGTTGTTTCCGCACTCGGCGGCTCCGGCAGCACAACAGACAAACCGGAACAGATCGAGCCC
>Ga0172380_10002376_pt1 | contig 29187 bp, 30 predicted proteins | sample Leawe162metaG_FD_119747 | JGI IMG/M metagenome (GOLD analysis project Ga0172380, IMG submission 119747) | Leachate microbial communities from a municipal landfill in Southern Ontario, Canada - Leachate well 162 metaG | ecosystem: Engineered > Solid waste > Landfill > Unclassified | place... | reverse complement strand
GGATGTAGGTTCGTGCGATTCCCTCGCGCACGGCGTCGCGGGCGCGCAGAACTCCATCGGCAGAAATTTTGGCCAGCAGGCGTTTTGTGATTGGTGAATCCATTTATGAAACGTCAATACCTATACACAATAGCCGACGTTTCGTAAACGGTTTTTGCTTCTGTTTGAATCGTGTCGGCTTGCTCGATCTGCTATTCTGACATCCATCTTGATAGCCCTCCGAAAACAGATCGAAGCCATTGAAGGATTCCTCGAACTCGGAATGCTGCGCGAGGCCGGGGAGGAATTTGAGAAGATCGACCCGCAACACCGGACGATGGTCGATGTGATGGTCGTGCGGATGAACGAATCTTTCCAATGACGCGCGGGATTCAGCAGGGCAGCAATCGACGAGATATTCGACAAGTGCGGCGCGCCCCATAAACGCTACAATAGGCTTTGGTGTGTAGTAGCTCCCCTGTTCATGGCGACCCGTGACAAGCTCCTCAAATACCTTGCCGAGCATCTCGGGATCGACGGCAACATTGATCTCCAACGGGGTGCTCTCTGCAACGGTGAAATTATAGCGAGAGATATCCTTGAGCTGGCCGCTCGCGCTGCGCCACTCCCAGAGTCGTGCCAGATGTCGGCTTACCCGCCAGCGGCTCCAGTCGCCATGCTCGGAGAGCACCAAGCGCACTTGCGCGATCTCCGCCTCGCCGATGAATCGGCCTTGAATGATGCCAGGTTCGAACACGACCCGGATCATGCAGGAGAAAATTACAGGTGTTCCGAAAAAAATGAAAATATTTTTCCTGTCGGGTATTTGGTATTTCCCTTGCTCCGCCCTGCCTCCGCTACCTTGCCGGTCAGGTCAAACGACCTGAATAGTTTCGGAATTCGGGGATGACATCGGTTCTATGCCTCCGGCAGCGGGCGGGCTTCCTGTTCGAAGACGCCTTTGTGGCCGGCGGCCTGCGTGGCGGCCAGTTGGGCTTTTTCGGAATCGGTGAGGAGCGGCGAACCGAGAAGCCGGGCGATGGTTTTCCTGTCGGTTTCCGTGAGCGGCGGGCCGGCCCGCGATCCGTCGAACTCCATGGCGAGCGAGGAAATCGTCCGTCCGGCGCGCTCGCGAAGATCGCGCAGGATGTCGAACCCCTTCGGGTCCGTGTCGCCGCAATGCCGGATGGCGACATGCTCCGGAAGCTTCCTGAGAAACTCGATGATGGCGGAATGTGCGAAGCCGCCTTCGCTGCCGCTGCTCGCAAGGACCGTCGCGCAGTTTGTCTTGGCCAGCTCGTGGAGGACCGCGAGGTTTTCCACCGTCAGGCAGCGGGCGGCGGGAGTTTCCAGCGTTGCTTTCCGGAGATCCCGGCGGTCGATTCGCGACGGGGCGGAGAGAAGGCCGAGGTCGAGCGAACCCGCCGGAAAACCCAGGCGCAACGGGCCGTGGAGGATCACGGCGCGTTCGTTCTCCAAGATCCCGAGGTCTTCGAGCGAGCAGACGGTGCCGCCGGTCAGTCCCGCCAGGCAGGTCTCCACCCGGGCTTGCAGGGATTCCAGGCGCTTCGAGTCCCCGCACAGGCGGCTGCTGGCGAAGCGGAGGAGCGACTCGTTTTCCCAGGCGAGCAGCCGGGGCAGGAGGGAAAGGATCTCTCGGGCATCCGCCGGATTGTCGCGCGAAAACGGTGCCGCACTCTCCCCGGCAGAGGCCGCCTCCTCGAGCCGCGCGCAGAATGCGGCCCATTCCGCCCTCCGGCGTTCCGGCACGGAAAATCCGGCGGCCTCGCGAAACACGGCGGCAAAAATTTTCCGCTTTTCGGCGGGCGAAGCGAGGCGGAGGCGTTGGAAGAGGCCCTCCTCGGCGTCCGGGGAAAACCGCACGCGCAGAGGAATGCCGGTGCGGGGATGCCGTTCGATCCCGAGCAGATTCTGCGCGCGGGCATCCTCGAGATCCCGCTCGGCGCAGACCCGCGCCTCGCCGGTGCCGCACCCGGCCTCGCGCAGCAAATCCTCGTGGTCGATGAGAAAATCCCGTGCCGCCCGGCCGGTGCGCGCGGCGCGGCTGCGTTCGTAGCGCGCGGCCAGCGCCGCCAGGACGTTATTTGTCGCGGGCGGCATAGCGGGCGAGTGCTTCCTCCCGCGTGAGGGTCACGGGGACATTGCGGATGATGTGGCGGCGGCCGACCGTCTGTTCGCGTTTCATCACCGTGATCATCTGGTCGCACATGTCCATCGCGTAGGGGATGTTGCCGCTGGACATCGAGAAGACGCCCTGGAGGTCGAGCTGCTTGAGCGCGCCGATGCAGTCGCGGATGCGCTCGCCGCTGAGCTTGGAGAACGCCTCGTCGATCGGGACGATGGCGAGGGAGGGATCGCGGCGGCGGCGTTCGTAGCGGTGGTAGGCCCGCAGGTAGCAGGCGAGGATCGCGATGAAATACGGCGACTGGTTTTCGCCGCCGCTGAACTTCCCCGAGTGACGGTCCACGCTGCTCGGACGGGCATCCGGGTCGCGGGTGTCGGTGACGTGCATGTCGTAGTCGTGGTAGTTGCGGTAATCGAGGAACGCGACCACTTCGCGGCAGGCCGGCTGGTCGATGAGCTTTTGGAAAATGCCCTCGACCGCCGCGCGCACGTCGGCATCCATCGACGCGAAAAACAGGTCGTCCTCGCCGGAGGCGACCGAGGCATCGACGAGGTCGCGGTAGGTTTGCATCTCGCGGTCCGGGTTGGGCCGCCGGTGGATCTGGTAGCGGTTGTTGCCGATCGGGGTGCGGAGTTCCTGGTTGAGAACGGCGATCAGGTTTTCGACTTCAAAAAGCGCGGCATGGAGCTTCGCGAGCACCTGGGTGCGGAAGAGGTGCTGCCAGTTGGTTTTTTCGCGGGTGGCCTTCCCTTCATACGAGGGGATCTCGCCCTCTTCGATGCGGGCCAGCCGGGCATCGTAGGGGGCGTTGTCGTCAGCGGCCGGGTCGAACTCCGCGAAGGCGGGGTGCGCCAGGGCCAGCTCCCGCCGGAGGTCGGTGAGTTCCTGCCGGAGCCGGAGGGATTCCTTGTCGCAACCGTGGTGGCGGTCGCGGGCGAGTTCGGCGGCGAGATCCTTGACCGGGCGCTCCGTGAGGAGTTCCTCGCGGAGCCTGCGGTAATGGTCGAGATGAAGAGAGACATCCAGCCCTTCGACTTGCAGCCGCCGCAGCCGGTCCTCCGCAGCCGACGCCTTGGTTTCCGAGTCCGCGAGATCGCGGCGGCGGGCGGCGAGCTGGGCTTGGCGGGGGGAACCGATGAGGCTGTCCCGTTCGCGGCGCGCGAGATTGAGGCGGCTCTCGACCTCCGCCATCTGGCGTTCCTTCTCCTCGATCCCGAGGTCCCGGATGCGGGCCATCTGGGCGATGTTGTCCTTCAACTCCGCTTCCTTCGCGGGCAGGAGGGCGGCCTCGGCGAGGTCGTCGTGAATCGACTCGCTGTCGAGGCGGCGGGATTTTGCCAGGTCGAGAAACTCGCGGGCGGCGTGGACTTTCGGGGCGAGGACCTGGATCTGAACCGTCACGTCGCGGAGTTGTTCCTGCAAAAACTCGCGTTGTTGCCCGAGCCCGCGCCGCCCGATGCACGGGTTGTTTTTGTAGTGGGCGCGGCGTTCGACAAACGGTCGCTGGTATTGGAACCCGTCCGGCAGAATCGCGCGGGCATGGGTTCGCAGGTCGGACGTCTTTTTCACGCACATGAGATCGCCGAGGAGGTGGTTCACCAGGGCGGCGGCGATGGGATGGCCGGTTTCGAGCTTCTCCGCCAGGGAGCCGGGTTTCGCCGTGCCGCGAAGTTCGAGTGCCTGCCCGGGGTGGACCAGCGACTCGCGGGACGCCTCGTTTTTCAGGTCGCGGTAAACCGCTTCCGCCCGGTCGAAGTCCTCCTCCGCGACCACCACGGCGAACTTCCTCGAGAACGCGACTTCGAGGGCCGGGCGCCAGGTCTCGTCGGTGACTTCGCAGAGTTCCCGCAGCGCGCGTGCCGGGTTCTCCGGGCCCCGGCGCGGCAGGGCCTGGTTGAGCGCGTTGAGCAGGACGCTGGCCTCCGGCACGACACCGAGGCGCAAGGCCGCCAGGAGATCGCCGAGCCGGGTGCGTTCTTTTTCGAGCGTCGCCTCCTCGTTGAAAAGCGGGCGGGCGAGGGACTCCACCGAGCGGTGCAGTGCCTGCACGGCTGCGGACAATTGCTTCACCCGCTCGCGGATTTGCGGGCCTTCCGCCTCCCCGAGCTGGAGCACCGCATTTTCCACCGCCCCGCGTTCCGCCGACGGGAGCACCACGGGCAGGTCGGCCGACGACTGGATCCACCGGCTCGCATGGCGGACGCGAGCCTGGACGGCCTCCCCGACCGTGCGCCCGATTTCCCTGAGCCGCCCGATCTCCGGCGCGAGCTCCTTGTTTTTTTGCCGCAGGTGAAAAAACAGCTGCCCCTCCTCGGTGGCGTTGAGGGCGGTGTGCAGGGACTTGGCGAGAGCGTCATCCTCCGCGATTTCCTTTTCGAGGACGTTCAAGCGGATGGTGTCCTCCCCGAGGGCGGCTTCCAGATCCGCGACCTGCGCGCGCAATCCCAGCGCGGTTTCCGCCGCGGCTTCGTGGCGGAGTTCCGCGTCGAGATGCAGGAAGATTTGTTTGTCGCGATGCAGTTCCGCGTGGGTATTGAAGGCCGTTTGAATCGCCTGCAGCCGGTTCATCTGGTCCCGCAAGATCCCGAGCTCGTGCTCCAGGCTGCGGAAGGCCAGAAAGCTCTCCTTCACCGGCTGGATCTCGACGTCGCCAACGGGAAGGATGTATTGGCGGCAGAATTCGTTGAAACTGCGCAGGAACGTAAACGACATCGCGGCCGGCAGAAGGTAATCCAGCGTGCTCCGGTCGAAGTTCAGGTGCGTCGGAATCCCCATTTCCCGGCGGTAGCTCTCCATTGTCTCGAAGACCGTGCCCGCGTTGTCGCGGACCTTCCGCTTGAAGGCCGCGAAATCGAGCGGCGTGCGGTCCTCGTGCAGCCAGCCGCTTTTGTCGAGGCGGTCCGGGACGAAGAACCCGTTTTTGTGGTTCGGCTGGTTTTGCGCCGCGCTGTCGAACTCCAGCCGCAGCCCCCACGTCTCGACGCGCTTGCGATCCGGCCAGGTGAATTCCAGCGCGACATACGTGATCGCCCCCTTGTCGCGCATGTATTGCGGTGTGCCGTCGATGTCCTGCTTCGTGTCGCCCAGGCAGTAGCTCTTCAGCGTGCGGGTGGAGGCGGTGCCGGTGGCCGACTGGTTGTATTTCGACTTCTGGTCGCCCACCAGGACAAGCTGGATCAGGTCCATGAGAATCGATTTTCCCGAGCCGGTCACCCCGGCGATGAGCAGGTTCCCGTGAACATCCAGCACCTCGTTGTAGCCGAACCAATTGATCGCGTGGATGCGGGTGAGATTGATGCGGCGGCTCATGGAGATTCTTCCGGGTTTTCGTCGTCCGCCGGAGCCTCGGCAAACCGTTCCACCAGCCGCGTCCATTCCTCGAGGCCCTGGAACGGGATGACAAACCGGATCGTCGGAAGAACCCGCACGGTCGCCGTGGCGAGGTCGTCCGCCCCGGTCAGCCGCACCAGGTTTTTCCTGTCGAGAAGGCGGAGGATTTCCCGCATGCGGGATTCCGAGGGGAGCTTCAGGCGGTTGAATTTGTTGGCCAGGCGCTCGTTGAAATCGCGGAGCGGGAATTCGACCTCCGTGGTGCCGGCCCCCCGGTCGCTGATCTCGGTATGGAAGTCATACCAGAGCGCCAGGGCGACGAGCGTTTCATCCAGGCGGAGCTTGCGCAGAAGGCCCGGGGTTTCCGGCAGGGCGACGACCATCCGCTCCTCCCGCAGCCAGGCGATTTTGAGGCCCAGGAGTGCCGCCCATTCCTCGATCAGAGGTGCGCGGTTCTGGCACCAATCGTGGAGGTCCCGGTGCTCCTCGCGCAGCACCGACCCATGCGCCAGCAGGCGATGCGCGGCATCGCGCAGGCCTTCGCGGTCGGCATCCGCCAGTTGCGGAAAGAGTTTGGGTTCACCGGGCTCCGGGTTCATGGGCTGTCCAGCATAGGGAATGGGAGCGCTTTGACAAACTCAGGAACGCTGCCGGATCTGAAAATCTTCGATCGCGTAGCCGACCCTCGCCACGGTCGGGATTTTGTCCTCCGGGTTTTTCTCCCGCGCGGTGGTGACCCGGTATCCGACATCATCCGACTCGGCATGCAGGAGCACCGCCGTGAGGTCGGCCACGTCGTCGTCGTTGCGCAGCGGCAGGTCCGCCAGCTTCCGCCCTTCGCCCTTTCCGATTTCCAGCCTCTCCACAAAGGCGTTGGCCCGCAGGGCGGTGAGCGAGTCGCGAAGATTGGCTTCCATCTCGAGCAGGCAGGACTCGCGGTCGAGAGGGTCCTGATCCTCCGGGACCGGATCGATTTCCCCGGCGGCACGTGTCCTGCGCGGCAGGGTGAGCGACTCGATCCCGCCGATCAAGCCGGCCTCCCCCACCGCCAGATCGGGAAACGTGTCCGGGCGTTCGATTTCGGAAAGCCGTTCCCCCGCGAATTGTTGGTTGAGGAGTTCAAACACCCGCTGCACCTGCTCGCGCCGCGCTCCCCCGACTTCCTGAAGATAGCGGAACCGCGCGAACGACCTCCTCGCAAAATCCGCCGCCCGCTGGTCGATCTGCTCCGCCTGCGGTTCGATGGCCTCCAGCAGTTGGAACAATTCGTTGAGGCGGAGCCGGACGAGGCTCATCGCCTGCGCCGGATCGTCGGATGTGCGCCGCCGCAGCACCTCCCGCTGCATGCGCTCCAGCACGGCCATGTCCGACTCGATCCGCTCCAGGCGCAACCGGGCCTGCCGCACGCGCACCGGCAGCCGGAGCCGCACGAGCTCGCGGTAGCAACTGTGCCCGATCGCCTCCGAGAACTCGTCGTAAAGAATCGTCAGGTTCTCGCGCAGGGTCCGTGCGGCGATCTGGCGCTTGGTCATGCGCTCGACGCTCTTTTGCATGCCGCGGAGTTCCTGGAGCCCCATGCGGGCGTTCAGGACGCAGGTTTCCAAATCGCTCCAGGGCTGGTCGGCAAACGTGTCGGGATTCCCGAGCGCGGCGCAAACCGACCAGAGCTTGTCGGTGAACGAGGCCGCTTCGGGCGCGGCGATGCGCCGCAGGGCATCGAGCACAATTTCCCCCTGGCGCTCGAAATACAGGATCCGCCGGTAATCCGGGCGCACCGGCTCCGAGAGCCAGCCCGTCTGAACCAGCCGGTTGAGAACGAAATTCGCCTGCGACCGGGGCGTTTGCAGATCCTCCGCCGAGGCCTCTTCTCCCGCCAGCCCGGCGTGGCGCTCCGTGATGAGCGTCACGACCTCCGCCGCCTCCAAACGCGAAAGCCCCGCCGCCCCCTCGCCCATCTCGGTATGAAGCGCCTCCAGCGCGTCCGTGTAAATGCGGGCGTTCGGCCCGCCCAGGACGCGGAAAAACTCCGGGGTGACTTCGGCATAGAGCCCTTGGGATAGTGACGGCATGGGTTCGGCTCCGCCTAATCCCCGCCGACGGCATCCGATCGCTCGTCGTTGTCGCCAGACCGGTGCGGAAAGCGGCTGGCCAAGGCCTCTCCCGCAGCGGACACGGCCCCAAAAATCGGGGCGACCGTGAGAAATGAACCCATGTCTTTCATGCAGGCGGGGACCGTAGGCCAAGTCGCCCGGGAAAACGAGGCTGATTTTTCACGCCCGGTCATTCCAGCGGTTTCCTGTGCTTCGGCGGACATGAGTTGATCAGGCTGCCAGCGGGAGCGGGCGGGGGGGGCGCAAGGTCCGTGCAAGAACAGGACTTGCTCTTTGATGGGGATTTGCGGACTTTTCCCGTTCATGAGCCACACCGCATCACCCACACGTTACGATGGCATGACTTACCGGCGGTGCGGGAGGAGCGGGGTGCTTCTGTCGGCCGTGTCGCTCGGGCTCTGGCACAATTTCGGAGGCGTGGATATTCAGGAGACCGCCCGGGCGATGGTGCTCCGGGCGTTCGATCTCGGCATCACGCACTTCGACCTCGCGAACAATTACGGGCCGCCTCCGGGGAGCGCCGAGGAGACATTCGGGCGCATCCTGCATTCCGACCTGTCGGGCTACCGCGACGAGCTGGTGGTTTCCACGAAGGCCGGCTACCGCATGTGGCCCGGCCCGTATGGCGACCTGGGCTCCCGCAAATACCTGCTCGCGAGCCTGGACCAGAGCCTCAAACGGATGCGCCTCGATTACGCGGATATTTTTTACAGCCACCGCCCGGACCCGGAGACCCCGCTCGAAGAAACGGTCGGCGCGCTCGTGCAGGCGGTGCGGTCGGGCAAAGCCCTCTATGCCGGGGTTTCGAACTATCCGCCCGACCTGACAAAACGCGCGGCGGATCTGCTTTCGTCCGCCGGGGTGCCGCTGCTGATCCACCAGCCCCGCTACAATCTCTTCGACCGCTGGGTCGAGGACGGCCTCTCGGACGCGCTTCTCGAGTCGGGGGCCGGCTGCATCGCCTTCTGCCCGCTGGCCCAGGGGATTTTGACGAACCGCTACCTGCACGGGATCGAGCCGGGATCGCGTGCGAGCAAGCCACACGGGTTCCTGAAGGCCGACCAGATTTCCGAGGAAAATCTCCGGCGGGCCCGCGCGCTGGCCGCCATCGCAGAAGCCCGCGGACAATCGCTCGCGCAGTTCTCCCTGGCCTGGGTCCTTTCGCGCCCGGCGGTGACATCGGTCCTGATCGGTGCCAGCTCGTCCGCGCAGATCGAGGAAAACGTCGCCGCGCTCGCAAATCCCGGGTTTTCTCCGGACGAGCTCGCCGCAATTGATGCCGCATGTTTGCTCTAGCTCAAGAATCCGAGCGATTGTTCATTGACGCTTTGCGAGGGGGTTTTAATATCGGCCCCTCAAAACTCAAACCAACAACCATAACACCACAATGATCAAAATCGGCATCAACGGCTTCGGGCGCATCGGACGCATGGTCTTCCGCGCGGCGGTCAAAAACTTCAGCAAAGACATCCAGGTGGTCGGCATCAACGACCTGCTCGAGCCCGAGTATCTCGCCTACATGCTCAAATACGATTCGGTCCACGGGCGTTTCGACGGGGAAGTCTCGGTCGACGGCAGCAATCTCATCGTCAACGGCAACAGGATCCGGCTCACCGCCATCAAAGATCCCTCCACGCTCAAATGGGACGAGGTCGGTGCCGGGATCGTCGTGGAGTCCACCGGGCTCTTCCTTGACAAGGCGACTGCCGAGGCACACCTCAAGGCCGGCGCGAAGAAGGTCATCCTCTCCGCCCCTTCCAAGGACGAGACCCCGATGTTCGTCTACGGCGTGAACGACAAGAGCTACGCCGGCGAGACGATCATCTCGAACGCGAGCTGCACCACGAACTGCCTCGCCCCGCTGGCCAAGGTCATCAACGACACGTTCGGCATCAAGCGCGGCCTCATGACGACCGTCCACGCGGCGACCGCCACCCAGAAGACGGTGGACGGCCCGAGCAACAAGGACTGGCGCGGCGGACGCGGCATCCTCGAAAACATCATCCCCTCCTCGACCGGCGCGGCAAAAGCCGTGGGCAAGGTGATCCCCTCCCTGAACAAAAAGCTCACCGGCATGGCATTCCGCGTGCCCACCTCCGACGTGTCGGTGGTTGATCTCACCGTCGAGCTCGAAAAGCCCGCCACGTATGCGGAAATCTGCGCCGCCCTCAAGGCCGCCTCGGAAGGCCCGATGAAGGGCGTCCTCGGCTACACCGACCAGAAAGTCGTGAGCACGGACTTCCGCGGCGAAACCACGACCTCGGTGTTCGACGCCGAAGCCGGCATCGCACTCGACCCCACGTTCGTCAAGCTGGTCTCCTGGTATGACAACGAATGGGGCTATTCGAACAAAGTGCTCGAAATGGCCCGCGTCATTGCCAAATAGAAAATTTGGAATCTGTAATGTGAAATGAGGAATGGACCCGAGGGGAACGTCTCGCTCGACAAGAATTTCCAATTCCAAATTCTCTTATGAAAAAGTCCATCAAAGACATCCCGCTCGCCGGAAAGCGCGTCCTCATGCGCGTCGATTTCAACGTCCCGCAGGACAAGGCGACCGGAGCGATCACGAACCCGCAGCGCATCGCCGCCGCGATCCCCACGATCCGATACGCGCTCGACCAGGGCGCATCGGTCATCCTCATGAGCCACCTCGGACGTCCGGACGGCGAACGCGTGGCGAAATTCTCCCTCGAGCCGGTGTCGGAAAAACTTTCCGAACTCCTCGGCAAGCCGGTAAAATTTCTGGCCGACTGCGTGGGCCCCGATGTGGAGGCAGCCTGTTCGGCGATCAAGCCGGGCGAAGTCATCCTGCTTGAGAATCTGCGTTTTCATCTCGAAGAGGAAGGAAAGAGGAAGAACGAGGACGGCACCTCCACGAAGGCGGATCCCGCCAAGGTGGCGGAGTTCCGGGCCGACCTGACGAAGCTCGGCGACGTGTTCGTGAGCGATGCGTTCGGCACCGCCCACCGCGCCCACTCATCGGTTGTCGGCGTCGCCCTGCCGGACAAGGTTGCCGGTTTCCTGATGCAGAAGGAACTCGATGCTTTCGCGGCGGTGCTCGACCACCCGAAACGCCCGCTCCTCGCCATTCTCGGCGGCGCAAAGGTCGCCGACAAGATCCCGCTCATCAGCAACCTCCTCGACAACGCCGACGAGATCATCATCGGCGGCGGCATGGCCTACACGTTCAAGAAAGTCCTCGACAGCATGCCCGTCGGCAACAGCCTCTTCGATCCCGAAGGCGCCAAAATCGTCGGCGACCTCATGGCCAAGGCGAAGGAAAAGGGCGTCCAGATCCACCTTCCCGTGGACTTCGTCTGCGCGGACAAATTTGCGCCGGACGCGGAGATCCGCGAATCCGACGACAAGGCCGGGATCGCGGATGGCTGGATGGGCCTGGATGTCGGGCCGAAGAGCCGCGCGCTTTTTGCGGAAGTGATCGGGCGCGCGAAGACGATCATCTGGAACGGGCCGGCCGGTGTGTTTGAATTCGACCGCTTTGCCGAAGGCACGAAGAGCATGGCCGATGCCGTCGCGGCCGCCACGGCTGCCGGCGCGATCAGCGTCGTGGGCGGCGGGGACACCGCGACCGCGGCGAAAAAGTTCAAGGTCGCCGACAAGGTCAGCCATTGCTCGACCGGCGGCGGCGCCTCGCTCGAGCTGCTCGAAGGCAAGTCGCTTCCGGGAGTCGCGGCACTCGACGAAAAGTAGGCAGAATTGTTATCCCGTCGTCCGTAATCCGCTGGCGATCGCGTTGATCGAGAGCAGGAGGTCGGGGAGCATGGCGTCCGCGCCCGCCTCGTCGCCAACCGCCTTGAGCCCGCGCCACTTTTTCAGGAGGTGGATTTCCTGCAAATGCAGGACGCGCAGGGCATCGGCGCGAAGCTCGAGGGTCTTGAGCATGCGGGGGCGTCGGTCGGCCATCGGGGAGCCGCGAAGGGTTTCCAGCATCCCGCGCGTCAGGTTCCACTCGTCGAAAATGATTGTGAGGAACCGCTCGCGGACCGCCGGATCATCGACCAGCCCCGCGTAGGCGCGCATCAGATCGGGATCCGTGCTGGCGAGGCTGGATTCGATGTTCGTGAGCACGTAATGGAGGAACGGGCAGGTGCGGGCCCGGTCTTTGATCTCCTCCAGCCCGGCCCCGCTCAAATCTTTGAGGCCCGATCCCACGCCGAACCAGCCCGGAATATAAAATCGTGCCTGGCTCCAGCTGAAGACCCACGGGATTGCGCGCAAGTCCGCGAGACTGGGTTGGCCGGTGCGCCGCGACGGGCGCGACCCGATGCTGCTGTGTTCCAGCGCGTCGATCGGCGTGGCCTGCCGGTAAAACTCGAGAAATCCCCCGGTGTCGAGCAACTGCCGGTATCCGATTTGACTCGACCGTGAAAGCCGCTCGAGCACGGGCGCGAGCGATGACGGCGGCGGCGGCGGGTTCAGTTCGTGTTCGATCGTGGTGGCGGAGACGCCCGCGACGAGCAGCTCGAGATTGTAGGCGGCCGTCGCAAAGTTCCCGAATTTTTGGGCGATCGTCTCGCCCTGTTCCGTCAGCCGGATGTCGCCGTGCAGGGAATGGTCCGGCAAGGCTTCGAGGAAGCGGTGGGTCGGGCCCGCGCCGCGGCTCACCGTGCCGCCGCGTCCGTGGAAGAACCGGATCCGCACGCCGGCATCCCTCCCGAGCCGGGCCAGCCTGGCCTGGGCCTTTTGCAGCCCCCACTGGCTCGCAAAAATTCCGGAGTCCTTGTTGCTGTCGCTGTAACCGACCATGACCTGCTGCGTGACCGGGAGCCGCTCGCGGCCCTGGTTCCACGCCAGGAAGTCGAGGCTGCGGCGGGTCATCGGCTCTTCCAAAAACGCACCCAGGATGGACGGTGCCGCTTCGAGGTCGTCCAGCGTTTCGAAGAGTGGAACCACCGGCAACACGCAGACCGGCCCCTCCGGCAGCATGCGTGTCAGCCCGGCCTCGCGCGCCAGCACATACACGACCAGCAGGTCGGAAACCCGCCTCGTCATGCTCACGACCAGGGCACCGATGCCGTCCGCGCCGCACCGCGCGATGTGTGCGGCGAGCACCCGGTAACAACCGAGCACGGAATCCGCCTCCGGCCCGGCAGACGCGCCCGCGTGGAGAAACGGACGCGGCGAGCGCATCTCCTTTTCCAGGAAGCGCAGGCGTTCCCTCTCGCCCCACTCCTCCCACTGGCTGCCATCGAGGCCCGCCGCAGCCATCAGTTGCGAGAGGGCCTTCGCGTGAAAGACGCTGTTCTGCCGGATGTCGAGCTGCGCCAGGTGGAAGCCGAAAGTTTGCACGGCGCGCACGACCGGGCGGACATCCGAGTCCGCGAGGCGGGCCGCCCCGATTTCCTTCAGGGAATCCCGGAGTGTCGCGAGGTCGTCGGCGAGTTCGCGGGCGAACCGGTATCTGCCTTCGCCCTCGCGGAGACGGGACAGTTGATGGGGGGCGATCTCGACCGGCAGACGCCCGATCAGCAGCCCGACGAATTGCCGCCACGGCTCCCCGGCATTCGCGGCCAGGATCGGTTGCGCCCGTTCGCCCAGCGCGGCGGACAACCTTTCGCGCGCCGCGACGAGCGATGCCGGGAGCGGCTGCATCCATTCCGAGAGGCTGAGTTTTTCGGCGAGCGCGTCCAGTTCGCGGGCGAGGACCACGAGGGCGTTGGCCCGGAGGTGCCGGAGCGTTTCGGCGGTCACTTCGGCCGTGACCCCGGGGTGCCCGTCCCGGTCGCCGCCCACCCAGGTGCCGAAGCGGACCTGCGGGAGCCGGTCTTCGTTTTCGAGAAGCGCGGCGTCGAATCCCGCGTCCAGCCAGGCATGGCGAAGGCGTCCGTCAAGCTCCGGGAGCACGGACGGAAAAACGTCGCGCAGGTAGTGGAGCACGTTGCGGCGTTCGTCCGCCAGTTTGGGCTTTTCGAGCAGGATCTCGCCCGTCCGCCAGAGGCGTTCGAGCGCCGCCTTGGTCTTTTCGCGTGCGGAGCGTTCTTCGGAGGCGGACAGGTGCCCTCGGTCGCGGGTCTCGAGCAGCGCGTAAATCGCCCGATGCTGGTCCAGCACGGCGAGGCGTTTCGCCTCGGTCGGGTGGGCTGTGAGCACTGGTTCCACGCAGACTTTCCCGAGCATGGAAGCGATGGTCTCCCCCGTCGTCCCGAGGCTCTTCATCCGGGCAAACTGCTCGCCCCAGAGCCCGCGTTCCGCCGTCAGCCCCTCCGCCTCCTCGCGGAGGGCGCGCATGTGCGCGGCCGCATTTTCCTCCACCATGTTGAGAAGCTGGAACGCGATCGAGTAAACCAGGCCGAGCTGGGCCGGCAGGACGGACGCCTCGATTTTCGGTGCCCCCCGCCCAAACCACTTCAAGTCCCCGGCGAGCTCGCCCAGCCCGAGTTCCGCCAGCACCTCGCGCAGGCAGCCGATGAGGAAGTCGAGGTCGCGATCGATTTTGCCGAACCCGATCGCCACGTAATCCGGTATGTTTTTTCCCTTGCTCATATCGTTGAAAGCCCCGTGTGTTTCTGTCCGCACTTTTCGAAACCCGCAAGCAAAACCTCCCGGCCCCGGCGGAAATGGATGTTCATCCCAAATCGCGTAAGCCAACGATGGGAGGGCGAACCTCCGTGCCCATTTGTTACGGCTCAGACGGAGCTTCGCCCTCCCTCGCGTTTCTTCCATTACGCGGATTTGGGTTCATTCCCGGATTGCATCCTTTCGGGCGTGGTGGCACATTCGTGGCACCTCCGCGCATCCGGGGCGGAGGGTTTTTGCGAACCATGAAGCCCTATCTCCGAATCACGCTGTGGTATCTGTTGTTCGGGGGGCTTTGGATTGCTCTGACAGACCGGTTGGTGGGGCCGGTTTCTGAAAGCGTGGAGGCATTGACCGGGTGGCAGACGCTCAAAGGTGGCCTCTACGTCCTCATTTCCGGTTGTTTGATCTATTTTCTGACCCGGGGGGCCCACCGTCGGCAGGAACACGCCGAGCGGAAACGCCTGGAGGAATTCAGGCGCACCGTGAAGCAGTCGCGCCACATCCTGCTGAATTATTTCAACCAGATGCAGCTCGTGATTTTGGAGGCGGAGCGGTCGGTGGATTTCGATAAAAGCTTGATCGGGCTCGCGAGGGAAACCACCGAGATGGCGGCGGACGAGGTGCGAAAGCTGGACGGCGAGAATTCCCGCGCGTGCGGCGACGAACCGGTCCATCCGGAAAACCACTGACACAACCCATCGGCCTGGCAGCGAGGCCGACGGAGGCATCCGGGGCGGGCATTGAAACCGTCCACAGAACCCACTTTCATGGCGACAATCTACAAAAAGCCGATTTACCCCGTTCAGCCCGGTTTGCGGGAATATCTGGCGAGATACAACCGGGAGGTGCCGCTGCCGCTGACGTATTCGGATTTGTTTTATTTCCATGTGAGCGGGCCGTTGTTGGACAAGGCCGGAAAGGACACCCTCTGGCAGACGGTCGGGTATCGCTCGTTCGAAATGCCGAGGATCTTCGAGGCGCTGAAAGAGGTTTACGCCCTGCTGAAAAGCGGGGGGGACCGCTCCGCGCTCGAACACCTTTATGTCGACCGCATCGACTATTGCTCGTTCGGAAACACCCAGCCGTTCCGGGTCCGGATCGTCAATTCCTACAACGACAACCAGGATTATTTTTATATCAAGCGGGCGGATGCCTCGCGGGTTTACGGGCTCGAGCTTGAGCATTTGCTCTCGCCCAACCGCATGCACTACCTCACCTGCGGAAACACGCTGGTCGAGGAACACGTGGCGGGGATTCCGGGGGATCTCTTCATCAGGGATTGGCTCCACAACCCGCAGGTGAAAATCGTCCGGTTGGCCAAGGAACTGGTCAAGTTCAACGAGCGCTGCTTCATCCGCCTCCTGGGCGACATGCGCGCCTGCAATTTCGTGATGGACATGACGCCGGATGTCGAGGAGGTCCAGATCCGGATCCGCGCGATGGATTTCGACCAGCAATCCCACAACGAGCGGAAAAAATTTTATCTCCCGCAATTTTTCAAGGAGAACAAGCCGCTTGTGTTTTATTGCATGAAGCATTTGAACCCGCAGACGGCGATGCAATACCAGCGGGAGGAGCAGTCCCTGATCCTGCGCCGGATGCAGCTCATCCACGACCGGCTCAGGATGTTGCTCGGCGTGATGGTGGGGGAGGATCTTGCGCCCGCGCACAACGTCCACCACCTGCGGGCCGAGTTGGCCGAGCACCACGGGGAGGCGCTGTTTCTGGAATGCAGGACGATGGGGGAGCTCGTGCGGGCCAGCCTGGAATGCCTGATCGGCAGGCACGGGCATTCGGCCTCGCTGCGGTTGCGCTGGCCGGACATGGAATCCGGAGCGGGGTTGTTTCTGTGATTTCGATTCTCGCCCCCATTTTGTTGCTGGTGGTGCTGGGGGTCTTTCTCGGGCGGCTCCGGTTTCTCGGGCCGGAATTTTCTGGGGATTTGAACAAGCTGGTTTTTTGGGTCGCCCTGCCGGCCCTGCTTTTCCGTTCGGTCGCGCACGCCGGACATCCGGGGCCCAAGACCTTTTCCCTGGTCGCGCTTTTGGTTGTCGCGACGGTTGTCGCAGCGGCGACGGGGTGGGCCGCCTGCGCCCTGCTGAAATTGCCGCGCGCGTCGCGCGGAACCCTTTCGCAGTCGGCGTTTCGCGGGAATCTCGCCTACATCGGCATCCCGGTGCTGGCGTATTCGTTCGACGGACTTCCGGAGAAAAGCGCGGCTTTTGGGACGGCCGTGATCGCGATGGCGTTTCTCATGGCGTTTTTTAACGTTCTCGCGGTCGTCGTCCTGAGCGTCGGCCACCCGTCCGAAAATCCGGTGCGCGCGGCGCTTGTCTCGATTTTTTCGAACCCCCTGCTTCTCGCGGGGATGGCGGGCGTTCCCCTGGCGCTCACGAGGACCGCGCTTCCGTTATTTTTGGACCGGGCGCTCGAATCGCTCGGCAGTGCCGCAGTGCCCATCGCGCTCCTGTGCATCGGCGGCTCGCTCGCGCATTCCAAGATCGGGGACAAGGCCGGGGGGATTTTGGCGGCGGCGGCGCTGAAAACCCTTTTTCTCCCGGCCCTGGTTTTTTTCTGCGCCCCGTGTTTTGGCATTGGCGGAACCGACCTGCGGACCGCACTGGTTTTGTCGGCCTGCCCCACTGCGGCTGCGGCGTTTGTCATGGCGCGGCAGATGAAGGGCGATGTTTCCCTCGCGGGTGGATCGATCGTCGCGAGCACGCTGTTCGCGTCCGTCTCGATCCCGCTCGCGCTTTTCTTCTCGCGCTGACGTGTTTTCCGCATGTGGACGGTTTGTGAACAGGTTGTGGGTTTCCGTGCGTTTCCTCCAAGAACCCGGCAGTTTCCCGGATTTGTTGGCCGCCCCGCCCAACGGATCGCTTTTTGTTCACAGGCCCCGTTCCCCGTGGAACGCCCTCCCCTGCTGCGAGGAACACCATTTGGTCGGGTTGCTCACATGTAGAAGAAGAAGAAAGGACCTGCCCAAAACCGTTCCTTCATCTTCTGCGTGTGAACAACCGGCGGTGCTATAGGGTGCTATAGGGCCTGACTGATTTCTTCGGCGATTTGGAGGAAGGCGTCGCGCGGAGACTCCGCCGCAGTGATCGGGCGTCCGACGACCAGGTAGTCCGCGCCGCAGCGGATGGCCTCGCCGGGGGTCATGACGCGCCGCTGGTCGCCCTTGTCGCTTCCCGGCGGCCTGACGCCGGGGGTGACGATGACGAGGCCGTGGCCGAACTCCTCGCGCAAAGGCGTGATTTCGTGCGGGCTCGCGACGACGCCGCGCAGGCGGCAGTTTGCGCCCATCTCGGCCAGGTGGAGGACCTGGTCGCCTGCAGGCCGCGGGACCCCCACGATATCGAGCGTCTCGTCGTCCATGCTCGTCAGCACGGTGACCCCGAGCACCAGCGTTTTGGAATGCTCTGCGGCCAGCACCGACTCGGAAACCATGGCGGGGCCGCCGGCGAGGTGGATCGTCGTCATGTCCACGCCCAGGGCGACAGCCGACTTCACGGCTTCCTTCGCCGTGTTTGGGATGTCGTGGAATTTCAGGTCGAGAAAAACCTTTGCGCCCAGCGATTGAATTTCCCTGACAATCGAAGGCCCCACGGCGGTGAAGAGCTGGAGGCCGACTTTAAAGATGCACCCCTCCCCGGCCAGCGGCCCGATCAGCGCGAGGGCGGAATCGAAATCCGGGGAATCGACGGCAACGATGATTTTTTCTTTGGCAGGAACAGGCATCGGAGGATGATGGAGCCCGCATGACAATTCAGGCACCCGCCAAAGTCAACCTCGCGCTCCGGATTCTCGCGAAACGGGCCGACGGGTTCCACGACATTGAAACCTTGATGGTGCCGATTTCGCTGGCCGATGACCTGGAGATCGAGGTGTCCGCAGGCACCGGGATCGAGATGGTGTGCGATCAACCCGACATCCCCGCCGGACCGGGCAATCTGGCCTGGCGGGCCGCCGAGGCCTTTCAGCGGCATACCGGCCTCGGGTTTCACACACGCCTCGCGCTCCGAAAAAGAATCCCGCACGGGGCCGGTCTTGGTGGGGGAAGCAGCGACGCGGCCGCCACTCTCAAGGCCCTTGACCGGCTGAACAACACCGCCCTTGGCCCGCTGGCGCTGGAAGGGATTGCGGCGTCCATAGGGTCCGATGTCCCGTTTTTCATCCGGGCGCAACCGGCGCTGTGCCGGGGCCGGGGGGAATTGATGCAGGTCGTTGACGGGATCGAGCCGGCGGGGGTTCTTCTCCTGAAGCCGCCGTTCCCCGTTCCCACCGGATGGGCCTACCAGGCATGGACCGCACGCCGGGTAGTGGCCGGGCACCGGCAGTTTCACGGAAGTGTCGAGCTCGCGAACGACCTCGAGACCCCGGTTTTCCAAAAGTATCTCCTTCTCCCGGCCATCAAGGCCTGGCTCCTCGAGCAAAATGGGGTCGCCGCCGCCATGATGTCCGGATCGGGATCGACGCTCTTTGCCATCCTGCGAGGGGATGCGGGCACGCTGGCGGAACGTGCCAGAGAGCGGTTCGGGCGAAACCTCTGGACGGCGGAAGCGAGGATTTGACCGCAGGCTCCGGCCTGTTGTTACAACATTGTTTTACCGCTGCCGGGCTTTTCGATGAGGGCGTAGGCGTTGTGGTTGTGGATGGATTCGAAATTCTCCGCTTCGACGCGATACCAAACGATGTTGGAATCCGAGTCGCACCGCACCGCGACATTGCGGACGAGATCTTCGACGAAGACCGGGTTCGCGTAGGCGCGTTCGGTGACGGCTTTTTCGTCCGGACGTTTCAGGAGGCTGAAGAGTTCCGAGCTGGCCGAGTCTTCGACCAGCCGGATCATGTCTTCGATCCACATGGGTTTCCGGCAGCGCACTGCGAACGTGACGTGGCCCCGCTGGTTGTGGGCTCCGGCGTTGCTGATCGCTTTCGAACAGGGGCACAGGGTGGTCACCGGGACGACCACTTGGACCAGAAAGTCCATTTTCCCACGTTCGAGCGTCGCAAGAAATTTGGCCGAGTAATCGAGCAGTCCGGTCGAACCGGTCACCGGGGCCTTCTTTTCCAAGAAGAACGGAAACTCGAACTCCAGGTGGGCGCAGTCGCTTTCGAGCCGATTCGTGAGCTGCTCCAGAATGTTCCGGATATTGTCGACATGCACGACCGGGCCGTGCGAGCCGAGGACTTCGATGAACCGGCTCATATGTGTCCCCTTGAAATGGTGCGGAAGGTCCACGGTAAGCTGGACGGTTGCGATGGTGCTCTGGGTCGCGTGGTCCTTGTCGCGGATTTGGATCGGATACCGCAAAGCCTTCACGCCAACCCGGTCAATCGGAAGCTGGCGGGAGTCCGGCTCATTCTGGGTGTCTTTCATTCAGCCGCTCTATATGTCCCAAAACAAGTTGCGAGAAAATCAAAAAAACGATGCCATGTGGAGCCGGGTTTGATTATTCTGCAGGAATGAACCTCTTTGATCTCACGGGCGAAATTGCCGTTGTCATTGGCGGAACAGGAGTTCTTGGTGGCGCTTTGGCGGAGGGATTGGCTGTGGGCGGCGCGAAGGTGGTCGTTTCCGGACGCAATGCCGCGCGAGGCGGCGAACGGGTCGCGGCCATTTCCAAAGCCGGGGGAACAGCCGTTTTTTTCGAGGCGGACGCCTCGTCAAAACCCGGGTTGGAAAACCTTCTCGCCAATATCCGGAACCATTTTGGAACTCCGACAGTTCTCGTCAATGCCGCCGGGGGAAATGATCCCAAAGTGACCGTCACCGCAGAAAATGCCTTCGAGAAGATCGCCGTCGCGGATTGGGGTGCCAACTTCGATCTCAACTTGGTCGGAGGTGCCCTGCTTCCCTGTCAGGTTTTCGGTCCGGCGATGGTTGCGGCAGGGAAGGGAAGCATCATCAACATCGCCAGCATTTCCGCCCACCTGCCCCTCTCCCGCGTTGTGGCTTATTCGGCCGCAAAAGCCGCCGTGCTCAACCTCACCCAATTCCTCGCCCGCGAATGGGCGCCGCATGGCGTGCGGGTAAATTCCCTCACCCCCGGATTTTTTCCCGCCGAACAGAACCACCGCCTCCTGTTCAACCCGGACGGATCCCCGACCCCGCGAGCCGCCTCGATTCTTTCCCACACGCCCATGACCCGCTTTGGATCGGCGGAAGAGCTTGTTGGGCCCGCAGTTTTTCTCGCTTCGGCAAGGGCGTCCTCCTTTGTGACTGGAATTGATTTGCGCGTGGACGGTGGGTTTTTGTCGCAGACCATCTGACGGATGGACTGGTTGGGGAGGGGTGCTCGTGTTCCACGTGGAACACGTTTCCGGCCAATGGGGAGCTTCGGGTGAGCGCGGATAATTTGTTTGGGCCTTGTTGGGTCGTGGTGCGTCTTTGGCGTTCCACGTGGAACAATTCTTGTGTTGGGCTGAATTTTTTTGGATGCCGGGGAGGGTCCCAGGATAAAGGCGAAGGGGGCTATGCGCTCACATGCGGGTTATCCTTGAGAAAAAACCCTCTCTTCAGCGGCGGGCCAAGCGTCGTTTGAATATCCTGGATGGCGGGACGTTTCATTGTCGTGAAACGATCCGGTTCGCATCGTCAAAGTGACAATTAAGTCAATGTTTTCCCCTGACGGACGGCTCCGATATTACGAAACCTGATGCGTTGTCAAAAGAATTTTGCGCGAAAAGTCAAAAATCTCCGGAAAAGGCGGAGACTTGAAGGTTGGAGCCGCTCGAAGCGGCCTGCTTTATGCGAGAGATCCTCACGTCGTTTCCTTGCCAGCGTGTCTATGGAGTGCATAAATTCGCTCCCGATGCCACGCCCTCGCTCCGAAGGGAAAAAAGCCAAGCTCCCGATCGTCCAATACACCCACGACAAGGAAACGCGCGTCAACAACCCGCCGGTCGGACCCGTGGACGCGGATCCGGGGCCGTTCCTTGAGGTCAAGGGACAAATGAACGAGTCGGCGCTTGCCAAAAGGGCGGCCGCCGATGAATGGGTCGAAGCCGTGAATGCCTCGGGCCGGTTTGGCAAATGGAGCTGCGGGATTTGTGAAAAGCCCCAACAGGTCCTCGATCTTTTGGAGATCTGAAGGCATGGCCGCAACTTCCTCCACCCTGTGGTTCGTCGCCGGAGAGGCCAGCGGGGATGCGCGGGCCGCCGAGGTCATGCGCGCCCTGCGCGAAATGCGTCCGGACATCCATTTCATGGGGGCCGGGGGCGCGCGGATGCAGGATCTCGCAGGCAGGCCGTTCGACAACTGGACTGCGCAGGCGGCCGTGCTCGGGCTCTGGGACGTGCTCCGGAACTACGGGTATTTCAAAGCGAAATTCCGGCGGATGCTGGCGGACATCGGAGAGACAAGACCGTCAGCCGTCGTGCTGGTCGATTATCCGGGCTTCAACCTGCGACTTGCCAGAGCCCTCCGAAAGTCCGGCTACGGAGGAAAAATCCTGTATTACATCAGCCCGCAGGTCTGGGCATGGAACCGCAGGCGCATCCCCAAAATGGCCGCCATCCTCGACCTGATGATCTGCGTGTTTCCGTTTGAGGCCCCGATGTATGAGGCCAGCGGCCTCCACACCGTCTTCGTGGGCCACCCGTTGTTGGAAGCGCTCGAACGGGAAAGGATCTCCGCCCCCCGCGAGCCCGGGCTCGTCGGGTTTTTCCCCGGAAGCCGTGAGCGCGAGGTGCGACGGATATTTCCGGCGATGATCGAGGCGTCGAAAATCATCCGGCGCGAATTTCCGGAGGTCCGCTTCGAGGCGGCGGCGGCAAGCGACGCCCATGCGGAGCGGATGCGGGCGATGGCCGGAGAGATTGTTGTCCGGGCCGGATCCGCGCATGATCTGATGCAGCGCGCCTCCGTCGGCGTGGTTTGTTCCGGCACCGCCACACTCGAGGCCGCGTTCTTCGGCCTCCCGTATTGCCTGATCTACAAGATCGCCTGGCTCACTTTTGAAATCGGAAAACGCCTTGTGGATGTGGACGGACTCGGAATCGTCAATATCCTGAACAACTACCGCCAAAACCCGCCGCCGAACCCCCGCCTGCCCGCCCGGTCGGCTCCCCACATCGTCCGCGAATTCATTCAAAACGACGCCACCCCCGGGGCGCTCGCCCACGAAGTCCTCCGCCTCCTGCGCGACGATGCCGCCAGGGAATCCCTCTCCCGGAAACTCCTGCAAATCACCTCGGAACTGGATGCGCGGGGAGCCTCGGAACGCGCGGCCTCGGCGCTTCTTCGGGCGCTCGGCCCCTGATGCCCCCCCGACGCCCCGTCAGGAGCCGAGTTGCTTCTGCACCTCTGCGCTGAGCGTGCGCCCGTCGATGCGGCCTTCCGCTTTGGCGTTGAGGACCTTCATCACCGCGCCCATCTGCTGCCGCGTGGTCGCACCGGCTTCGGCGATGGCCTCGCGCACCAGCGCGGCGACCTCCTCGGCGCTCGGTGCCGCCGGAAGAAACACCGAGAGGATCGCCATCTCGGCGCGCTCGTTCTCCGCCATCGCCGGGCGCCCGCCTTTTTCGAACCCCTCGATCGAATCCTGGCGCTTCTTGATTTCCTTGCGGACGATGGCCAGCGCGTCAGCGTCATCCAGCGCGCCGCCGGCCCCGTGCTTCTCGATGGCCGCGTTCATGAGCGCGGCCTTGAGCATGCGCAGCACGCCGAGTTTCAGCGTCTCGCGCGCCAGCATGGCCGCCTTGATTTCCTGGTCGATCCGGGCTTGAAATGTCATAGTGGGCCAGCATGCGCTAGTTCGCCCGCTCGGTCGAATGGAAATTCCCCGACAGGGAAAAAGGCTGGGCTGGGTGTAACTGGGTGCCCCGAAGCTTGCTTCGGCTTTGTTTCTCGGCTCTCTGAATTCATATTCTTAGCTTGCAGGGGAGGAGTGAGGGAGGGCGAGGCTCCGTCTGAGTCGATTCTTCTTTCATATTTGGGCTCAGACGGAGCCTCGCCCTCCCTCAAAATCGAAAAATCCACGTTTTCGCCGATGTCTTGGCGGTAGAACATTCCGGGGATGACAATTTCCTCCGCCAGTGCAAGGGCCTTGGCATGGGCAGGCTACCGCAATCTCCCGCCCAAACATCCGCTTTTGCAGAATCGTCCCGCAATCATGACACCGGGAGGGCGAACCTCCGTGTGAGCCGTGATATATGGGTTCGGGCGGAGCCTCACCCTCCCAGCATCCGCCGCACGGCTTCCACCCCACCCGCGCAGACCGCGATCCAGATCAGGTTCGACAGCAGCCAGCTTCCGAGGAAGATCGTCCAATCCCGCCGCGTCATCCCGCGGAACGCTCCATGGCGGAGGTAGGCGGTCGTGATGAACTGGTCGGTGTGAACCGAGAGCACAAAAGCGGGGAGGTCCCCGTCCTGTTCCTCTGGCTTGCCCTGTCATTCATAAGGGGCTAAGGATACGGCATGTCTCTGACACTCACAGCACCGCCGCCGCTGGACGAAATCCGCGCCGTAGTCCAAGCCGTCTGCGAGAGGCGGGGTGTCGGCCGTGTGGAATTGTTCGGCTCCGTGGCGCGCGGCCAGGGACGGCCCGGCAGTGATGTGGACTTGCTGGTGGAGTTTCTGCCAGGCAGCGACATCGGGCTTTTTGAAATGGGTGCCTTGAAGGAAGATCTCGAGGAACGGCTCGGCTGCCGCGTGGACCTCGTGAGCCGCCGCGCCGTCGAGCACAGCCGCAACCCCTTCCGTCGCGAACAAATCCTCGCGTATCCCATCCCGCTCTATGCCCGGTGACAAACAATCCGGGCTGCTGCGCGATATTCTCGACTCGGCGTTGACTATCCGCGCTTATCTCGACGGCGTCAGCCACGAGGCGTTCATGTCCGGCATGGAAAAGCAGGACGCCGTGCTTCGCCGTTTTGAGATCATCGGCGAAGCCGCCAGCCGACTCGCCCCGGAGACGCAGGAGCGTTTCCCCAACCTCCCCTTCCGAAGCATGAGGGGTATGCGCAACATCATCGCGCACGATTACGGTGACGTGGACCTCGACCAAGTGTGGAAAACCGCGACGGCCGATTTGGATTCTCTGGTCACCGCCCTGAACGCATATTTTTCGGACCCCCGCCCCTCATGAAATCCCGGCTTGTCCAGCGGCGATCCCGCCCGGCCAGAAAATCCGCGTGTGGCCTTTGCAAACCGCACCAGCGCGGCTGGGCCGGTAAACGCACCATCACCGATCTGCGCGTTGCCTCAGGGCATGCGGAACAACTGCGCGAAACGACCCCATCTTGCGGACGGATCCAGTAATCTGGCTGCGGGGCAAGTCACCGCCACTCCCGCTTGCTCCAGTCGTAAAACCAAAGGCAGAAAAAGCAGATGACCAGCGACGCCAGCGCCATGATCCCACCGCCAGCCAATGCTCCCAATTTCCAGATGGCAAACGGGTAAAGCGCGTAGTCGAACCCGTAAACCATCAGCCAGTTCACCGTGTGCCTGAGAGCCAGCTCACCCTCCCGGTGTTGTCTTTCGCCGCCTTGCCCGCTAAGGTGCGCACATGGAGGACATCGGGCGCAAGCATCCCGCGAAGGGCGTTCAGATTTCGCTTTCGGAACCGACGATCGTGTTCCTCACCGTCTGCACGGAAAAGCGGCTCCCGTGGCTGGCCTGCGAGGCCGCGCATGCATTGCTCCTCGACGCCTGGAAAGCGGCCGACCGCTGGCGCGTCGGACGTTACGTTCTGATGCCCGACCACGTGCACCTCTTCTGTGCGCCATGCGATTTCGAAGCCCGCCTCGATCAATGGGTCCGCTTCTGGAAAAGCCACGCCTCCCGCCACGCGCCCGATCCCGCCTGGCGCTGGCAAACCGACTTCTGGGACACCCGCCTGCGGCGCGGCGAAAACTATTCGGAAAAATGGGCCTACGTCCTGGAAAACCCCGTCCGCGCCGGACTTGTCACAAAAAGCGGCGACTGGCCGCACCAGGGCGTCATCCACGAACTGAGGTGGTGATGGGAGGGCGAACCTCCGTGTGAGCCGTAATATTTGGGTTCGGACGGAGCCTCACCCTCCCAGCACCGTCCGCACCAGCCAGATCCCGCCGCTGAGGACGAGGATCCATTCCCCGTTGCTGGCCGAGAGCCAGTTCGCTGCGCGCGGCGGTGTAAAAAGCCGATTATTTGGCCGGACAAAAAAGCCGATTGCAAAAGCGGGATATTGAGCATTTTCGGCTCCGGATATTTTCAGGGTTCGAGGCGGTCTTTCATGCGGAAGCTTGAGCCTTCGATGATGACGGTTTCCCCGTGATGGAGGAGGCGGTCGAGGACGGCGGAGGTAATGGTGGAGTCGCCGTTGAAGATGGAGGACCACTGCTTGTAGGCCTTGTTGGTGGTGAGCACGATGGACCCCCGCTCGTAGCGTGCGCTGATGACTTGGAAGAGCAGGTCGGCCCCTCGCTGGTCGATGGGAAGGTAGCCAACCTCATCAAGAACCAGGAGCGCCGGGGTGGTGTATTTGCGCAGTTCGGATTTGAGGGAGCCTTTGGTCTGAGCCTCGCTCAGCGTGTTGATGACATCGATGGCGTTGGCGAAGAGCACGCTCATGCCCTGCTGGCAGGCCGCGTAGCCAAGGGCCGTGGCGAGGTGGGTTTTCCCGAGCCCGACAAGGCCCAGGAGGATGACGTTGGCTTTGTCGGCGACGAACTGGAGGCGGAAGAGATCCTGGATCTGGAGACGGTTGATTTTCTTGGGCCAGTCCCACCGGAACGAGTCGAGAGTTTTGATGACCGGGAACCGAGCGGCTTGGATGCGCCGGGCGACGGAGCGGTCGGCACGCCGGGCATCCTCGCCTTCGATGAGCTGGGCGAGGTAGTCGAGGTGGGTGAGGGAGTTTTTTGCGGCCGTGGCGGCAAAGGGCAGGCAGTGCTCTTGGAGGAACGGCAGGCGCAATGTGGCAAGGCGGGCGTCAAGGGTGGCGATGTCGGTTTTCATAGTGTGTCGTAGAGGCTGAGGTCGGCGGGGGAGAGTTCGATATCCAGGAGGTCGGAGCGACGGGTGAGATGCAGCGGCCCGGGCTGGGGGGTGTGGCGCTCGCGCTGCTGGAGGATGTTCTCGATGTATTGGCTGGAGAACGCCTCGCTGGCGATGGCGTCTTCCATGGCACGGGCGACTTTGTCCGGGCCGTAGATGTCGGAGAGGGCGAGGATCTTGTTGACGTGAACGCGGGCTTTGAGGCTGCGGGCCACCAACTGCTGGTGATAGTGCTCGGCGTGCGGGCTCAGGGAGTAAAAGGCGAGCATCCACTTGGCGTCGCGCGCCCGGCGGCGCTGGTCGAGGAGATCCTTGACGTGGTCGGGGTTTTCAAAATCGCGGTGCCGCTCGTAGCTGCGGGGATGCGTGGCGACAAGGTTGTGCGCGTGGTAGAGGCAGAGGCGGTCGCCAAACACCTTGAGCGTGAGGCGCTGGGAGGCATAGATCGCGGGCACGGAGTAGCGGTTGGTGTCGAGCGCGATGCGGCAGCGGTTTGTGACCCGCACGAGTCGCGTGACGGAGGTGTCGGCGGCCACGGGCGGCAGGGGGCGCAGCGCGGGCTTTTCGAGCGCGAAGACCTCGCTGGGGACTTTGTGGGTTTCCGCATGGACGCGCGCGTTGGCGATGGAGAAGAGCCACTGGCGCGAGGCCGTGTTCATGGCAACGAGGCCGGGAGGCAGATCCAGGCCTCCAAGGAAGTTTTTCTTCACGTAGCCCACGAAGTTTTCCACGCGCCCTTTTTCGTTGGGTTTGCGCACATTGCACGCACGCGCCTCGAAGCCGTAATGGGCGGCAAAGTCGAGATAGCGCGGATGGAAGGTGGCCCTCTCGCCGAAAGGATGCACCAGCACGCCGGTCTTCAGGTTGTCGATGAGCACTGCGGCGGGCGTGCCGCCAAAAAACTCGAGCGCGTTCTGGTGGCAGGCCAGGAAGTGCTCCAGGCATTCCCCGCAGGTGAACTCGACGTAGGCCAGTCGCGAGTGGCAGAGCACCATCACGAAAAAGGAGAGCCGCCGACGCGTGTTTCCCATCTCAATCATGCCCGCGCAGCCCCAGTCCACCTGCGCGGCTTCTCCGGGCGCGAAGGCCAGGCTCAGGAACGCGGGATGCCGCACCGGGCGCACCGAGCGCACATAGTCCTTCACGATGCTCTCGTAGGCGATCATTTCGCCTCCATCATGGAACGCAGGATTTCCCCGACGGAAAGCTCCTCTCCCAGCCGCTCCTGCGGTTCCCTCGACACCGCCGCCGTCGGCTCCAGGCTCAAAACCTGATAAAATGGCGCACTGTAGGCAATGAGCCGCGCCGCCACCAACTCCGAGCGCGCCGCACGCAGTTCCGTGGAGCAAAATCCCAGCATCCCGGCCGCCGTGGAGTCCGAGTAGTAGCTGGTCCCCTGCGCATCGGCCACCGTGCATAAAAATAGATATAGCGCCAGACTCCGCGGCGTTCGCCCCCGGATGTGCCCGTCTCGGACCAGCCTTTGATCGATCCAGCTAAATTGCCGGGGCACTTGCCGCAGTCGCTGCGGGCACAGAACGGGTTTGGTTTTCATGGTGTGGCGAAGGCGCACTCCCGCGCCCCATGCGCAGGATGTCCTCGCCCCGAGCCAAAAACGAACGGGCACTGGCTGCGATGTCCTCTTGTTGCACATTCCCGGTCATCATCGCGATAATCCCCACCAGCAGAGCGGGTTGAGCCAGGCAGACATCTTGTAGCACACCGCTCTGTGCCAAACCTATAACCTCAACAACTTCAACACATTGATTGTCGAAGGGATCTTGTTGCACATCCGGCGGCTGAGGCCTCTTTTTGCGCCGGTAGCCGGGATTCGCCTTCCGCCACTGTCTCACCCGGTCAGTATTTTCCGCCCCACGAAAGTAATTTTCGTTCTCCTCCTTGCTCGTCCACCGCCTCTGACTGGCCGCTTTGGATGCCTTCTGACATTCCTCCTTCCCACAGTGACATTGCCGCTCGCGATTGCGGGGATCGGGAATAAATTGCTCGCTGCAATTCAGGCACTTGCGGGTCGTTTTTGATTTCATCGGCAGACTCAGAATGAGCCGCCGGACCCGCGAAGAAATCCCGCATCAAAGAAGAAAATCCTCGCGCTTCTCACCACGGAACAAGACGAAGAACAAAACGAAGGAAGAAGAGCTTTGTGGGAAGCTTTTGAAGAAAACGCCCGCGCGGAAGAATCGGCTTTTCAAACCGGCCAATTCATCGGCTTTCTATATCGGCGCTCACAGTTCGCCGATGCGCGGGGGATTTTCATGCCGGGCGAGGCTCCGCCCGAGCCGTGATTTTATCCGGCATAGAGCGCAAGGTTGCTTGCTTGGGAGGAATGTGGCAGCGTTGGGGCATGAGCACACTGGCTGCTGTTTATCCGCATATCGAGACGCTTCGGGGGGAGCCCGCGCGGTTGTCGGGCCACCCCCGCACGCGCGTGGCAATGCTGGCGGCGGATTACCTCTGGCGCGGCTGGTCGGCGGAGGAAATCGTGCGCCACTATCCTTACCTCACGCTGGCCGAGGTGCATGCCGCCCTGGGTTATTATTTTGACCATCGCGAGGAGATTGACGCGGAGCTTCTGGAGGAGAGCCGGGAGGCGGATGCCTGGCGCAAGGACCATCCTGCCGCTTCCGAGTTGGTGCGTTTGAAACTCCGCCCCTGAGTAGGCATGGCCACCCTCTTGTATGCGGACGTGCATGTGCCCGGCCCGGTGATTTTGCAGTTGCGCCTGCGTGGGGTGGACATCGCCGCCGCGACCGAGGAAGGTCACGAGCGCTTGGAGGACGCCGATTTGCTGGTTCTTGCCACGGAGATGGGCCGGGTGATGGTGACGCAGGATATTCGCTTCCGCGTGCTGGCCGAGCACTGGCTGCGTGCCGGACGCGGGTTTGCCGGTTCGTTTTCCCCCACACCAAATGTTGAAGAGCCATTCATCTTTCAAATTATGAGCGGGGATAAGGAGTCGTCCAGAAATAACTTGATACAATAATTAGTTCGATGGGCTGATTGTATAGTTCCATTCCCCATGAAAGCTTGAGCGAGTCAAGGCGATGGATTCCATTTCCTGCCGGGTCGGC
>Ga0172380_10002375_pt1 | contig 29205 bp, 30 predicted proteins | sample Leawe162metaG_FD_119747 | JGI IMG/M metagenome (GOLD analysis project Ga0172380, IMG submission 119747) | Leachate microbial communities from a municipal landfill in Southern Ontario, Canada - Leachate well 162 metaG | ecosystem: Engineered > Solid waste > Landfill > Unclassified | place... | reverse complement strand
ATGATAGTAAAATTAATTGATCAAGAAAAGTAGATTTATTACTATTGGCACAAAAAGAATTTTCTGCATATTCTATAGCTGGCTGAGTTAATTCTAATAAATATAATATGTATAAATATTTATTGGAAAAATGATTAGCCTCTCAAAATGGTGACATATCAACGGAGTGAGAAATTTTCTTAATGCTCTATTCGTCATGGTGGAAAAGAATTGACCTTCTTTTCAAAGATTATCCTATGCTGATAGCAACTTTAGTGCCATCAATACTTTCTACAATTGCTATTATTATTTCTATATTTGCACTGCAAACATAGTCTAATTCTTTATACAAATCTTTCATTCTTTTATTTTCCTCTTATGTCCGAACTCTCTACAAAGCGCCACTCGCTTTCCCACATTATGTCTCAAGCGATTGCTGCGACATTTCCAGACCTCACCATTCTCCGTGGTGTCGGTCCTGCCATTGATAATGGTTTTTATCAAGACTATGATTTCGGAGATTTTTCACTCACTGAGGAACACCTCAAAGAAGTCGAGAAAAAGATGAAGCATATTCTCAAACAAAATCAGCCGTTTGTGCAGAGTTTTTTGACGCTCGATGAAGCAAAAGCAAAGTTTGCTGGTGATCCATACAAAATAGAATTGATTGAAGATCTCGCACGAGATGGTGAGACACAGTTTGGCGTGTATACGAATACACTACAGAATTGAACTGTGATATACGATGACCTCTGTGCTGGTCCTCATGTCGAGAAAACAAGTGAACTCGATGAAAATAGTTTCAAACTCGACCGAATCGCGGGTGCCTACTGGCGTGGTGATGAAAAAAAGAAGATGCTCACTCGTATCTATGGAGTCGCCTTTGAAAATCGAGAAGAGCTCGATGCCTATGTTAAGCAACAAGAAGAAGCAAAGAAGCGAGACCATCGTATCCTCGGTGCGAAGCTGAATCTTTTTACCGTCTCTCCTCTTGTCGGTTCTGGACTGCCGATGCTCAAACCAAATGGGATGATTATCCGCAAAGAAATCGAGGATTATATCTGGTCACTCCACAAAAATCACGGCTACCAGAGAGTATGGACTCCGCATATTGCAAAAATAGATTTGTATGAAGCATCTGGCCATGCAGCAAAATTTGGCAATGAACTCTTCCGTGTGAAGGGTGGTCATGGAGAGGATTTCTGTATGAAACCGATGAACTGTCCGCATCATATGCAAATCTTCGCTGATAATCAGTGGAGCTACCGAGATATGCCGATTCGATATTTTGAACCAGCAACGGTCTATCGTGATGAGAAACCAGGACAGCTCTCAGGCCTTACTCGTGTACGAGCTATCACACAGGATGATGGTCATCTCTTTCTCCGTGTCGCACAGATCAAGCAAGAAGTAGGAATCATCGTGAGTATTATCAAGGAATTCTACACCACGCTCGGTATGGTCGATGATTATTGGGTATCACTTTCCGTCAGTGATCCAGCAACACCAGAAAAATATCTTGGCACGAGACAAATCTGGGAAACAGCTGAATCCTCTCTCGAAGAAGCCGCAAAACAATTTGAGCTTCCCTACAAGAGAATCGAAGGTGAGGCAGCATTTTATGGACCAAAGCTCGACTTTATGTTCAAAGACGCGATTGGTCGCCAATGGCAACTCGCAACAATACAACTCGACTTCAACCTCCCAGAACGATTTGACCTCAGCTATATCAATGAAGCAGGTGAAAAAGAACGCCCTGTCGTGATTCATCGTGCTATCTCTGGATCGCTTGAACGATTTATGGGTGTGATGATAGAGCATTTTGCTGGTGTCTTCCCTCTCTGGCTCGCACCTCGCCAGGTCATCGTCGTCCCAGTAGGTGAAAAATTCAATGATTACGCTGAAAAAGTCCTCAAATCTCTTAAAGATGCTGATATCCGTGCAGAAATAGACCTCTCGACTGATGGTCTCAATAAAAAAGTCCGAAATGCCGAACAATCTCGCATCAATTATATCCTCGTCGTGGGAGAAAAAGAAGAAACAGAAAAGAGTGTTGCAGTCCGAAATTATAAGACAAAGGAGCAAACGGAAGTAACATTACAGGAATTTATTGACAATTCACAACAAGAGATACAATGAAAGAAATTATAATATATTCTTTATGTCTGAGAGTACCCAATCCCAAATCACTACCAATGAATTACCAGAGCAAGCCCCTCAACCAACACTGGAGGAAATCCGATGAAGACTGATTGGGACAATAAATGCGGGAATAATGAGTGCTCAAGAACGGATAGAAAATGATTCACTGAGAGATTGGAATAGGTATCTGCAAGGAATCAATGAGAGCTGAGGACTCTATTCATCTAGGCAAAAACGGTAATAGAAAGTATATCAAGTAATCCTTGACAAGACGCAAAAAGAAATAAAATGAAAATGTTTATAACTTAATTTTTATTTTATGGGTGCAGTCGCAATAGCTCATGGATACACAGCTCGTGATGACATAGAGGCAGAGAAACTCGAAAAACTGGCAGCAGCAAGATGCCAAGTAAAACCAGGATGTAATGAGGGCGATGTTATACTAGTCTTTTTTAAAGATGGACGAACAGTTCCCAGTGTTGTTCTAGAAATTCTTGACCTAGCTACGGGTGATGTAGCAGATATTGTGGAACTCGAAAAACCTATGCAAGAGCATAGAGTATGAAGTCTTGCAGAAATAGGAGATATAAGTGTGCCTGAAGTACCCCAATTATACTCAAGAGAAAGGGCCATAAGTCTTCTCAGGGAAAATGGCTGTTCCGTGCATACCAGTGGGGTTCGTGCTACAGTGGATGTATATACTGGGAAAGGTGGCACTGTAACTATCACATTCGGTGATAAGAGAAAAATAACAATACCACCTTATACAATGCAGGAGGAAGTACGCCCTGATCAGATAGTAAGAATCGAATCTGCAGATGGTTCAAAAGAAAAAGACACAATAAGTGATGCAGAGTGGTTTTAGTTTAGCAGAAATTATAATTTATGCCCCTTCCCTCTTCACCAGATTCTCAGAATCCAGATAAAGCTCTAGAAAAAGTAGACATCACTTTTGTTATGGCAAATTGAAAATGTGCTCTTGTTGGAGAAAATTGACTCTATACTTCAGCTTTGCAAGATTCCAATATTTCTTACAAAAATTTTAGAGGTATTGATATACCAGAATGATTTCAAACAGCAACCATCCAGGATTTAATGCAGAGAACACGGATTATTGCCATTGATTGTGTTATGGCAGGACCCCCAACTCTTTTGGAAAATGGGTGACTCACTACATGACTCAGATTAGCAGAAGAGATACGAATTGAGCACCCAGATTTACCTATTTGGTTACTAGAGCCAGTAGATGATGAAGGAGATTATGATGTAGAAACAAGAACAGAAGCCGCTTGAATTGATAGTATTTCACTTCTTAATACCTTTCCCGGAGAATTTTCAGAAAAAATACAACAGCTTCTCTGTAAACGGCCAGCAGATCAATCACTGAGGGATTGGAATAGATACCTGAAAGGAATCGAGGAGAGCTGACGTGGGCTCTATTGATAAAGTACATTAAGTAATAATAATATGCCTCTAAACGAAAATCCAACTTTAGATGAATTCCTCAACTGATGAGAACCAGTTTTATTATGAGTGGCACAAAAAGTATATGATCTCACGAGGTCTGAGCTTATTCGTAGAGCTTTTGAAAAAACACCTCTCGCCAACGCTCATTTTCCATCTCAAACATTTTGAGTTGAGGATACATGTAATCCATGACATCCAGGGTTTTGAGAACTGCACAACATACACGCGACATCGCCCGATGGGCAAAACACTATATTTGTGATACATACTGCAAGACAAGCCGCTATGAGTGTGGTCAAAGAAGTAGCTGTTCCAGACTGAAAATGAGTCAGACATGGTAACTCACCCAACCACATTTGGGAAAAACAAAACTTAATAGAAACGGATAAAAGAGTGCTATTTGCTGTCTATGCGCAACTTCAGGAATTAAAAGCGCAAATAGATTCTCATCCCGAATTACAGACATCTCTGCAAAGAGAGATTGATGAAACGGTATACACCTAAATTTTCAACATCACTTTCATATCAGGACGGAACTTGCATTCTCCCCTTTTTCACTATTATCTGGGCATATACTCCTTCGCTTTGGTGATAAATCGTATAATGCTGCATAGCTTTCATCATCAAAGCTTCGGAAGTATAATGCTTAAAATCATGAAAGCGTCGTAGCATAATTTTCTCCTATGTCCTCATTTGAGCTTCTCGCCCCTGCCGGTAGTCCTGAAAAAATGAAATTTGCATTTGCTTATGGTGCTGATGCGTGTTTTATGGGTATTCCAGATTTTAGCCTTCGTACACGTCTGAATGGATTTAATCTCAACTCTCTCAAGGCATGTATCGACTATGCTCACAGCATTGATAAAAAAATCTATGTCACGTTTAATATCTTCGCTCATAATCAGCATATTACGAGATTTGAAGAACTAAGAGAAGAATTCACTGATTTTCTCACAGGTCCGAGTCGGCCTGATGCCGTCATCGTCGCTGATCCTGGACTGATGCTCGCGATTCATGAAGTAGCACCGCAGATGGATATCCATGTCTCGACGCAAGCAAATACTCTCAATTATAAAGCCGTAGAATTTTGGAAAAAAAATGGTGCCACTCGTGCGATTCTCGGACGAGAAGCGAGCCTGGAAGATATCCGTATGATTCGTAAATACTGTCCTGATATCGAAATAGAATGTTTCGTTCATGGAGCGATGTGTATGGCTTATTCTGGTCGTTGCTATCTCTCTCGATACTTCACTGGCGCAAGTGCCAATCTTGGTGCCTGTGCCCAGCCATGCCGTAGGGAATATTCCTATGAAGGAGAACGAGTGAACGAGAACGGAGAAAAGGAGATTATTCTGATGGAGGATGAGCACGGGACATATTTCTTTAATTCTCATGATCTCTGCTCTATCGAATATATGCAGGAATTGATGGATGCCGGTGTGACATCATTTAAGGTCGAAGGACGCACAAAGAGTGTCTTTTATGTCTCGATGGTGATGAAGGCCTATCGAGAAGTCATCGATAGTGTCTCAAGTGGTACCTCTAGTCCTGAGCAAATTGACTATTGGAAAACAGAACTCACGAAACTCATTAACCGTGGATACTCTACGGGGTTTATGTTTGGAGAAGCAGTACTCGATCCTTCGCTCGACTCTCATAGTCACGAACCAAGTGATTATCGATTTGTCGGAGAATATGTCGAGGGCGGGTTCGTCTTCGTGCACAATAAGATCTGTATCGGTGATGATCTCGAGATTATTCCTATACACGGGAAAAATCACACAAAGAAAATCAAAAAAATTCTCAAAAATGGCGAAGAGCTTCAAGAGTTCTCAGCAGGAAATAGCGAATCCTATGTAACTATTGAGTTTGATGACAACGTAACGTATGAACCGATGACCCTGATAGTGAAGAATTACCAGAAGTAACGATTTCTTGACAAAGAATAATTATAGCTATATTTATTGTAATAAATATAGTACCGTATGAATTCACCAAACAATACCCCATCGGCAACAAAGGAAGAAGCGTTACGAAATATATTTTGCAGCCACCCTAGAACTGAAACAATGTGTACGAAGACATATCCGTATACGAGATTTCGTTGAATCTGGTATGCACTATATCCTGAAGAGAAACTAGAGAGAACTCTTTATAAAAATGGGGACCTAACTATGATACTCTCACAAGCAGTCACAACGGAAACAGCTCAAATACTTTCTCTCTCAATTACAGATGAAACATCTTGGATGTCATCACCTCGTGAAATCACGGATGAATCCGACCTAAGATATGTTTTATGAGTGACGGATGAGGAAAGGGCAAAGAATACCATGGCAGCTTAATCCTTTCCCTTGAGAAATTCCCGACTCAGGTGACACCCTCCTCAATAGAGATCAATAGTTTTTATCATTATCGTGTAAAGCTGTGTATATCCATTATCAAACGCGATATATTTCAGACGATTAGCGGCCGAGATGTACTTCAGTGGTACCAATTCTGCGAAGATCTCGGGACGAAGCATGCGAGAGTTTTTTTTGAGCCAACGCAGTAATATACTGATATCATCGATATCATGACCATCTCGGACAACCAGAGACTCCAGTATAGCATGTTCTGGGCACGTTACCCAGACTGGAGCATCATCCACATACATCTTGGTAGCGTGTTTTTTGATAATACCGTAGATTCCCGTTTTTTCTTGAGACCGTGGACATACCGTCGTCATCATATATCACTCGAGGAGAGTGATTTTTTTTGGGATCTTTGGTACTGGGACGAGGAGAACCTCTGGAAGAGAGTAATCCTTGAGCGTCAGAGCGAGAGCCTTCTGTCCACTGATAATTCCTTGACTGGCATAGAGCTCAGCCAGAGTTTTCCGGACGATATTCCAATAAAAGTCCTGTGGATCAAGGGGCTTCGCATCAGACACTTGTCCAGAGAGATAGAGCCCCTTACGAATTGAGATGAGTATTCATGATGCTACGAGACGATGAATCGTCTTATAGAGAGCACTATGAGTATCAGATGAAGATGAGACAACGAGCTTTTCGATATCTCTCATTGACCACACATTTTGTCATTTTGTTTTCATTTTTTGCACAATTTTTTCAAATTTCATAAATGAATATTAGTTCATATAGTAAACAAAAATACGATATAAGAATATAATAGTTATATCTATAAAAATGCAATAGTTTTTTTATATAGGCACAAATAAGTGCCCTTCTCAAGGCACGAGATTGTTCACGAACCCCTACGAGGTGCAACGCCATGCCCCCCCAATATTGGTGGCTTGTTTCCCGAGAGAACGACAAACGGACTTATATGCTTCTTCGTCTGAAGTATAATGCTTTTTGGTGTCTTGTACGAGTTGAGCAAAGTCGCTCGTAAGTTTTGGGTCACTTGCTTTCGCTTTTTCGACGATTCATGTCTTTCGAGTATTATAGGTCTTATACCGGTCATCGTCCTGTGATTGGAGACGTCGGATCTTCTCGAGCTCCTCGGTAGTCCAGATATTTTTGACATATCCTAGCCCCCCTTGTCATCCTTCTCGTGCCACGAGGCTGGGTATTACCTTTCTGACAAAATCATATCCTGTTTTTTCATAAAAGGATTTTTTTTCGAGGTTCTGAATAGACTCCTTGGTAGTTCTACTGTCTGGACGATATCAGAATTCTTTGAAAAATTGGCTATTAATCATAATGTCAGAATTCCCGAGTCACCCCTTTTTGGCTTGGACGATACGGTTTATCTGGGCATCCTTCGCTGGATCAGAGGCACCGCCACCTATCTGGCTTCATCGATACAACAAAAGTGCCATGGCATCTTTCCATACTTGTATTGCCTGGGGATATTTCCATCCAATCGTAAAAGCTTTTTTTATCACCTCCATAAAGGCCTGTTTTCGTGGATTCTTATCTCGGCACTCTTGGAGTTTCTTTGGGCTAAAATAGACATACATACCATCGGAAAATCCTGATGACGCTATGGGAAAAGGTACCTCGTCGATATATTCCTCCGTCTGAATTCATTGTCAGAGGATGCTGAAAAATCGTTTTACTTCGCTGGTCTCTCGAGCCATTTCAATCAAAACCTGGGAGAGAGTTCTGTCTCGTGTATCATATCCTACCTTCCCCTGAAACGCATCTTCAGTAATTTTGAGTCATCAGGCACAGTGTGCTCAGACATATTGTGTCGTTTCCAGAATACTTCGTTCTATCTCTTCTATAGTATCCCTGTGTGCACTGAGCTCATTGAGAGGTCCTGCAGGATCGAGAAAGGCTGCCGATTCGGTATAAAACTCTCACCCAGAAGACGCCAGCGAGGAAACTTCCTTCATCAGGCTTACCGCCCCCTCCATAGGCACGATAGTAGCAATATAGTTTCACATCTTAGAGGTCCCAGTAGTACCCTTATCACAGGAGGAGGCATCCGCCTGTTTACGAATAAATGTATTGAGAGTGTCTATATTTTGTTTATAAGACTGGACCGGTGAGCTCGAGGTATCGCTCAGACTACACCCCTCAGCAAATGTCGGCAATGAGTATACCAAAAACATACACAGGATACTGTACAGAAAATAAAAAAATCGAGGGCGCATAGAATAAAAATTATGTCTGACACTCTCACTTATTGTCGTATGCTTTCATACTAGAGCCAACATTGCTCACGACAGCTCACAACCCATCCGCCTGAGATTTTATGATACGTCAGTCATTTTTTATAAGGGCATTGACGCGGGTTCCGATAGCTTTTCTCTCAATAGATCATCCATTTTCTTTGGCTTTCAGATAGTCTTGATACTTTCTGAGAGCCTCTTTTTGATTTTGAGCCGTTTGTTCGTAGGTGGATGCCTGGGGTGCTGTCCCCTGGACAGATTGTCGTATTGTACCGAGCATGAGATGTGCTGGATCAATATTATAATTTTTGAGACTACTCTTGATGACATCATCCGTATCCTTTTCTTTTTGCAGAGGAGTCCTCTCAGACCTGGATCCGATTTTTGACTTTGCATAGGGTGGAGTCTTTGTGAAGACAAAAATCCCTAGCCCACGAAATATATTTTTGAAAAATAAGTTCAAGTCATTATTGGATTGAAAATGATTGGTAGGTGGTGGAGTTTTACAGGCCAGATTTCTCTTATCCCCTCTTTTGATCAGCCAGTCTGTCGCAGAACCAAAAATTTCTTCAAAGTTTGCATCCACAAAGGCTCATCCTCTATTACTCGTCGAGTAACTATCATTTGAGATGATATCGAGTGTGATGCAGAAACCATCTTCACAATCTGCGCCACTGCCACTCTTGCTCTCACCACCTGAAGATGTGCCCTTCTTTTGGCCAAGAGCCGAGGCAATATCGCTCGCGAGATCGATCTCATAGTTTTGTCATTGTGCCCAATTCCCCGTTTCAAAACGCCCCGTTATCAGTCCACGCGCATCATCTTTCATCGTATTCGTATAACCCTCATATTTGGGAGGGTCTTTCATAAAAATACGGGCTATCTTCTCTTGGTCATCCATGAGATCAAAGGGGGAATTTTTTTTGTCATTGTCCATATATTTTCCAGGAGAATCCAGGTCTTTTTGAAAAGTTACCTGAAAATCTACCTGTTCTCTCACGTCTTGCAATGATGGGAGCATAAAATCATGGAGAGATCACAAATCTTCTGCTTTGAGATATCCCACTTGTGGGTTAATGAAGGGAGCAATCTGGGTGACATCGATACCGCCATCATCGAGTCCTGGAAGTGTACTCGCAACCCATGTATCAAAGTCAGGAGAAAAGAGATCACAACCTCCACACGTATCGAGCAGACGACTAAATTCAGGACTTTGTTGAACTGCGGTATTGTATTTTTTTGAGATATCTTTTGTGGCGTCTCGGTAATACTGTTCACTACTTTCTTTTTCGATTCGATACGCATCTGCAAAAATATGGGAAGAGGTATCAAGGATTGTAGCAGCAAAGCCATTTGATACGCCACATAACAACACAATTCAAAAGAAGCCAAAATAAGAAAACACGTATTTCATAAGTACAAAAGGACTTTACCTGACCATCATACACGCATTATACGGCTTTTTCAAGTATTTCCCTTGCCAAATACAGACAAAAATATATACTCCCGTTGATTTTTATTTCTTATTATATTTTTTTATGCACAATGTAGGCAAAAAAGAGAGCGAAGCAGGTAAGACACAGTTTGAGATGCACAAGACTCTCATCCTCATCAAGCCGGATACTATCGCTCGTGGAATCGTCGGAGATATCCTCTCCCGTATCGAGAGAAAAAGTCTCAAGATAGTCGCTATCAAGTTTATTACGATGACTGAAGAACTCTGCCGTGAACACTATGCGCATATCGCACACCAACCATTTTTTCCAAATATCGTAAAATATATGACAGATGGTCCTGTCTTGGCTCTCGTCGTGGAGGGTATCGATGCCGTCCGTCAGGTACGAAATCTCTGTGGAGCAACTGACCCACAATTTGCCGCTCCTGGAACTATCCGTGGTGATCATAGCTGTACTATCGATTATAATCTTATCCACTCTTCTGACTCTATCGACTCAGCAAATACAGAGATTACACGCTTTTTCAAGGCAGAAGAAGTATTTCAATATACGAAAAACGTCTACGTCAATTAATATTGACAAGTGAATATAATCGGTACTATGGAGATATAGTAACAATAATATTTTCTCTATGCAAAACACTCCTCCTCATGAAGCCCCTTCTGTTGATCCTCGATACGATGTATTGCAACGCTGACCTTCTCAAATGACGCTTCTATGTATGGGCGCTACTCTAGCTGCGTTTGTTATAATAATGTCCAACAAGAAGACCCAAACAGCTAAAGAGATACCGGAAGTGGCTACTTCGGTATGACTAAATAGTGGACAAGTATGAGAAATAAAGGACTCAAAAGATGCTACAGAAGACGCACGAGTCAAAGCATTATTTGATGAAGCCACAGCTGAATCTACATCTAAAGCCAAACAAAAGGAAGAGAGCAAATAATCGTTCATGCAACTTATTTTTTCCATACTCCACAATCAAACGATTCGAGCTGATATATTCTTGTCAGCTCTTTTTGACGGGGTATATTCGAGATCACAGATTCAAAAATGATTCGCCACAGGACAAATACGGATTTTCTCTCAGAAAAAACAGGTCTACAAAACTATCGGAAAATATTATCCACAAAGAGGAGATAGAGTCGAGATGGATATCACTCCGACTCCTTCCACTCTAGAGCCAGATTTTAGACCGCTAGAAATAGTTTTTGAAAATGATGACTTTTTAGTAGTAAACAAGGACTCTGGCATCAATTCTCATCCGACGGCCAGTCCTGAAGGGAAAAAGTGAACCCTCGTCAATCAGCTTATCGGCCAAATACAATGATTTCATCGAGAAATCGGAGAAGACAGACCCGGTATCGTCCATCGGCTTGATAAAGAAACGAGTGGTCTCATGCTCGTGGCAAAGAATGATATCACCATACGAAAACTCCAAAAACTCATCCACGATCATAAAGTCCAAAAAACCTATCTCGCTCTCGTCATCGGAACTCCAAAGAATCCAATAGGAACAATACATTCAGAAATCGGTCGTGATCCTCACGATAGGCTCAAGATGACAACAAAAAATCCAGTTGACCCAAGAAATGCTGTCACACATTATCGAGTAAAAGAAGTATTTCATTGCCCCCCTGTCAAGGGGGGTGCCCGCAGGGCGGGGGGGGGTTCTGAAAAAATATTTTCCCTCCTCGAGATAACACTCGAAACAGGTCGAACGCATCAAATACGCGTCCATATGGCAGGCATTGGTCACCCAATCATTGGTGACGAAAAATATGGTATTGCACTCGAAAACGCCTGGGCAAAAAAATATCTCAAAGTCTCACGACAATTTCTCCATGCCTGGAAGCTCGATTTCGAGATGGAAGGGGAAAAGTATGAGTTTGAAGGAAAACTCAAGGAAGACCTCGAAAATACCCTTTGAATCTTGAAATAGGTATGCTCAAGGATTACTCCTCCCTCACACTAAAATCCCATTTTGGAATCATGTTAGGATGTACAAATGGAATTCTCCCGTCACCTGCCAAAAAAGTATCCAAACAACGCAAAGTTCTCTGAATTATTTTTTCTGGTCTACGAAAATATCCTATTCAAACTGGTCCACTAAAAGAGCCAGTCTCATCTCAAATTTTTGGAACACTTAAAAAACTGCTCTCCTTCAATACATCTTGTCATGTACGCAAAAATCCATGTAAAATAATAAAACTATCAGGAATATCTGCTTCTGGGTTAGCAAAACAAGTCATATCTAATACCTCTTGAACACCTAATCATGCTCCCAGTATCTTTTGTATTCTTAATCTCGTTGCATGAGATCAGAAAATATCTTCAGGCACTTCAGCCTCATTACCTGGATGCAACTTTTTAAATGCAGCACGACAAAATTTCGAAAATTCTTCGTTAGCTCGGTAGTCTCAAGATAAGTATTCAGTTTCCATAAGCATGATTATACGGATAATTAATGCTTATCAAGAGTAGACATATATATTTTTATATACCAGAGAATAGAATATATGTCGAGGCAATCGTGCTTTTATTATTCTTTTGAAAAAATCTCAAATACTCTATTATGGATACTATGAAAATAGCACTTATTATCTTGGTGACCGCCATGTCCGATATACTCACGAAATGGTGGGCACATATATGGTCACCGGATATTTCCCTTTTTGGAAACTACATACAGCTGACACATATCAAAAATACTGGTATAGCATTTAGTACGCAACTCCCCTATATTCATATTATTATACCATTGATTTTGTGAGGACTCCTCTATTTCATCCTCACATCATGGAAGCACATATCAGAAAGGGAGAAAATCGGGTATATATTAGTTATCACCGGATGATTTCTCAATGCCCTCGAACGTAGCATATTTGGCTCGGTAACGGATTTTATCAGTGTACAGTATTTCGCAGTCTTTAATATAGCCGATATAGCGATTACATTTGGAGTTGTACTGCTTTTGTTGTGAAACCTTGCCCTGAAGAGGGATTTGCCAAAAATACGCTTGCAAAAAACAAAAAAATAGGGTATTCTAGTGTTATGATAAATACTCGTACCACGAAAGTACCCCAGATACTCATCGACTGCGACCCTGGTGCAGATGATTTTTTTGCACTTCTTTGGGCACTCGGACTGCATAAAAAATGAGTGATACGTATACACGCCATCACAACAACGGGAGGTAACGTAGGTCCAGAAGCCACGTATTTGAATGCGCTCAGAGCGTGTGAATTTATGTGAATAACAGATGTCTCTGTAGGACGTAGTACTCTGAGAAGTCAGAGTACAGATGCTTCTCATATTCATGGAAAGGATGGTTTATGAAACGCGAGCCAATTTTTACAAAAGATAAAAGTGCCAAAAAAACCTCTCTCAAGTGCTGATCTATTAGAAAAAACTCTTAAAAAATACCCAGAAACACAGATACTCTGTTTTGGCCCAATGACCAATATGGCAAAATATTTAGACAAAAATAACTTCTATGTTGGGAGGGTTATCGCGATGGGTTGAGCCTTTCAGGTATCGGGAAATGTCACACCCGTTGCAGAATTCAATATCTCCTACGATCCGGAATCAGCTGACACAGTACTCTCACATGTCAATAATACTGTCCTCCTCCCTCTCGATGTGACATCACGACTGATTTTCACACGCCGAGAGATGAAGAGCATCATCGCAAAAGTCTCAAAGAAAAAGGAAAAATTTCTCGAAGCACTTATTCTCCATACTTTTGAGACAAATATGGCATTTCGAGAAACCGCTTGACTCGAGGGGTTCCTCGTACACGATGCGAGCGTCGTCGCCATGCTGATATATCCTCATCTCTTCTCTGGACAGTTTTTACCAGTAAGAGTAGAGACAAAGGGCGAATACACACGATGACAAACTGTGACTGACCTCCGTAATATCGCTCAACCGACAACTCATACTTTTGTCGTAAAAAATGTCGACTGAGATCGTTTTATGGAAGCGATGGTACAGGATTTTCTCAGTTTTTTATAAATTCTATTTATGTCAAACTGAACAGAAACAAATCCAGAAACACCAAATGTTATACCAGAGAGTTTTGCTGATGCGGTTCGAGTCCTATTTCGTCAGTGGACACAGTGTAAAAATTTAAACTTAGCATATCAAAAACAACCAAATGGAATTGAAGGCCAAGAAAAACTCTCCGCTCTCGGAGATACACTTACAAATATGATACTCTTTGCTCGTAAAATAGAAGAAAAATTCTGATGAAAAATGGATCCTGAAGATCTTGCAGCATTTAAAGACGTTATAACTATAGTCAGCGGAAAAATGGCGCATATACTTCAGGGAAAATGAGTGACATGGTGAGATGGAGAAGAATTTTTCTTACGATTCCTCCATATCGCAAATCAAATAGATCAATGAACTTATACTCTTTCTGAAGTGATAGGAAAAGTACGATGAAGAGTCGCCAAAAATTCATCTGGTTTATTTATTCTATAATTACTCGTCTCCATGCACATTATCTCTCTTATCGGCTGAAGTGGCTCTGGCAAGTGATACCTCGCAGAAAAAATCATTGCTTCTGTGGGAGCCGATCGAATCAATACAATTCCGATGGATATGTATTACTTTCCTGATGACCAATTTCCAAAAAATCTCTACGTCGATTTTCAGGGAAAGACATTTAAAAATTTTGATACACCAGAAGCCATAGATGGAGACCTACTCGTGGAACATCTGAAACTCCTCAAATCAGGTCAATCCGTACAAATCCCCTCCTATGACTTTGGCAATAATCCAACAGGAAAATCACAGCGTACTCCAGGAAAAATCATTGAACCAAGGGATTTTATTATTATTGATGGTCTTTTCCCTTTTTGTGATGAGAGAATCCGTGCGATGAGCGATATAGGAATATTCATAGATATATCGCCTGTCAATCGTATGGCCAGACGTCTCATACGTGACTGGTGAAAGTGACAAGCACGATCAGATATGGGAACCCCTGGAATCGGTGATGATATCCTCTTTTATGTCCAATTTGTCGAAGCTGGATACCAAACCTACGTAGAGCCCTGCAAAAAATACGCCAATATCGTCGTCAATAATGATATCTGGCTCACACCAGGTGAAGAACCAAAAATGGTAGATATCACGATCAATTACCTCCGTGGAAAATATGAAAAACAGATAGAGAAGATTCTTTAAAGGATATTATTGACATATATAAAATATTGATAGTATAAATACTACTTATTAGTAATTTTATAGTATGACAGGTCCCCTTACGTATACAATGCCAGCTGATACCTGAGAACAAACTCAAATCATCCCAAAATTATCGGATGAAGCAAAAAGCTGTGCTGCCAGAATATTTGATAATGCCCAAGCCGAAAAAAATAATGCAAAGGAATATAGAGACAAATATATAGGTCGAATCGAAGCCTGAATACAGAGTCAAGATGCTACAGAAATAGCGGACGCTGCAACCTATTTACATCCAATGTATATGCCTGGATTGAAAAAATTTACAATAGAAAAAGACTTAGGAGAAAGAGCTCTGCAGGTATGTATTGAAAGTAAGGTAATCTGGGAAATAGCGGAAATACTCACTATCATGAAAAATGTGAACCAAGATCTAGGAGAAAAAGCTTTGATAATACGAATGGAATCAAGAGAAGAAGATAAAGAATGTCAATGTTTGGCGATTATCGCAAAGACATTGAGAGGAGAAAACGCCCTCAAAATATGTCTTGATAGCTATAGTAATTCCGTAACAAGTAACGAGATTGGATGTTTAGCACAACATACACAAATAATAGGCCAAGACCTCTGAATAAAGGCTATCAATATTTGTATAACTGAAAATAATGCACAGGCTCTATGAGTCGTGATCAAAAAGATGCGAGAAATCGAACAAGAGTTATGAGAAAGGGCTCTAAGGATATGTGTCAAAAAAGAGGATCCTAATGCAATAGATGAAGTTATCAAGAAGATGAAAAAAGTGAATGTTGGTCTCTGAAAAAAAGCTTTAGAAATATGTGTACACAATCAGAAAAATTGGTCATGGGTCATTCCAGATATTGCGTCTAAAATGTGATATACCCAGGCGACCGCCTATATACTCGAAATCGCGAGCAATGACCTCTGTGAACGTCTTGCAAAAGAAGCGTGGTTTTTGGCATCCTTAAGAACTCTCACAGGTACGCCATCTGAATCTCCTGAATCAGTACCAGAAAAAGTAGTGAGCAAAACAAAGGAACGCGTATCAAAACATGTTCCAGCAAGGATGATTCCAGCCAATTTTCCCAGAAAGGACGATACAACTCCCCCAAACAAGAAACAATAACCACGAACCCAGAGGAGATTCTTTAGTTAAGATTCTTACTACGAATCGTAATTTTACCCTGCTCAGTATAATATTTTACTTCATCTACTGATCAAAGAATTGACACCACGTTCTGATGTATATTCCAGCATAATCTACCAAATGGACTATCTTGAGAGTCAGTTATTGAAATATCGCTACCGTTTCGCATACGAAAATCATATATAGCCTCTCTCTGGTGCGAGGATAATCTTACTTTCTGGGTTAACCCACGAGCAGAAAGTTTCGATTCGAGCGTATCTCATAAGACTCCTTGTTGTTGTATACCATCCCTGGAATGCATTTTCTTTGCTTCTGGAGATAATCATTGCCATGATTTAAAATCTAATTCCATATCATGATAACACTCAGGAGACAAACTCTCTGCACCAAGTCAGTAAGTTTCGAATCAAGCATTTTTCAAAAAACTTGTCATCTCTTGTAATCGAGCTAATGATGGAAATCATGCATGTCACACATTCAATTCCATATGTGAAAGATTATGTGCCCGACAATCTTTGTTTCTCCCAGTTAAACAATGCAGAAAAGGATAGACATAATCTAGAGAAACTCAAAACTTATTTTCAAAAGCAGCAAAAACATCTAAGCCCGATAATCAACCCGCAGCTTTTTCTACAAAAGAAGACGTAGACGAGACAGTATTGGAAATAGATGGAGCTCAGATTTTAGCCACAGAAGCTAAAGTTCACTTTATAAACAAGTCTAAAAAATTTCTTCGATTCATAATATATAGAATTATAAATAATATCTTATATTGTCAAATACATTTCTAGAAAAAATAAAAATATCCATATACTTCTGACTATGAAAATCTCTCTTAACTGGGCAAAACACTGGTGCCCTATGCCAGCATATACCGCTGATGCCCTGGAAACCTTTGCGCATACGTATTCTACCTATACAGCTGAGGTAGAAGGTATCGACTCCTATATTTTTGATGATAAAATCGTTATCGGAAAAGTCCTCGGATGGAAACCACATCCTGATTCAGAGAAGCTCTGACTCGTCGGCATCGATGCTGGAACGCATGGACGACACGAGATAGTGTGCGGGGCAACCAATGCCAAAACATCTCATTATGTCCCTGTGGCGCTCGAAAATGCCGTACTTCCTGGAGGTCTCGTCATCGCTCGTCGTGCTATCCGTGGGATTGATAGCTGTGGTATGATTTGTAGTGTCGATGAACTCGGACTTTCCACGGTACGGGCAGAAGGTATTCTTCCTCTTGAATCTGTCTGGGAGGAAGACTTTCTCGAAAAAAATCTCTGAGAACCCTTTTGAGCTCTCACCCTAGAACTTCCTGGATATGCAGGCACTATCAGCTACGCGATGAATGATATCATATTTGACCTCGATAATAAATTTATTACGAACCGTCCTGACCTTTTTTCTGTCGTCGGAAATGCACGAGAAATCGCCTGCATTGAAAAAAAGGAATTCAGTTATGCCCCCTTGTGAAAGGGGGAATCGAAGGGGGATTCAAATACATTGAAAGTCAGTATCGAAACAGATAAAGTCACCAACTATACACTTACAAAATTTTCTCTCCCATCACATCCTGAGACACCACTCGTGATACAGATTCTCCTCAAAAGAAGTAATCAAGGACTTCACGGTCTTCTTCCAGATTTGACCAACATTGTCATGACGGAACTCGGGCAACCAATGCATGTCTTCGATGCCAATATGGTCGAATGAAGTATGGCAGTCAGAATGGCAGAAAAGTGAGAAACTTTGGAAGCACTCGATGGAAAAACCTATACACTCTCACCTGAAGATATGGTCATCGCAGATGAGAAAAAGATTCTTGCTATCGCTGGTGTCATCGGCGGTAAAGATTCTGGAGCTACAGAGACAACACGGGATATTCTCATCGAAGCGGCGACATTTGATCCTATCACTGTCAGAAAAACATCTCAACGACTCGGTATCCGTACTGATAGTTCCGTGCGATTTGAAAAATGAGTTGATAGAACACTCCCCTCACTCTCCTCGTCACGATATGAGCAATTACTCTCTGCTTTTATCCCCGATGCACGATATCTCTGAGGTTTTATCTACGAAACTAAAAAGATACCAACTACTATCAAGCTCTCTCATGAATATATAGAAGAACGTGTCGGTACACGAATCTCAGAAGAGGATGTAGGCGATATACTGACACGACTGGGATTTTGAATCAAGACAAAAAGTGTTTCTGAATACACTATCACTGTCCCCTCTTGGCGTGATACCGGGGATGTCAGTATCCCAGCAGACATCGTAGAGGAAATAGCACGGATGATTTGATATAATACTCTGGAGGTCACTCCCCTACCTGGACCACTCAGTACCGCTCATATCTATGCACATGATGCGATGACGACAAAAATTTCCCGATTTTTTGCAGGAAAGGGCTACTTCGATGCCTACACTTACCCTTTTACACTCGCTGAAAGATTCTCACGATTCTCTGATAAAGTTCCTGCTATTATTCACAATACGAGCGAGAATAGAACACACCTTCGTGCGCATATGGCTGAGAATCTTCTGGAACTCGTGGCAAGTAATTATCGTACGAATACGCAAGGAGCATTTTTTGAGTTTGGCCCAATATTTGATGGTGATGAATCACTCCAGTGACTCGGTGTCTCATGGTGAAAGTCTCTCGAAAGTATCCAAGATACGCTGGCACACTATGTAAAAACATTTTTTGGAATTGAAGGATCCATAGTCCAATCAGAAACAGCTACAAAACTCTTCGCTCCTCATGCCTGCTGAGAAATCCTGGGCAATGATGGCACTGTACTCGTACGATTTGGACTTATACGTCCGACACTTCTTCCCCTCTTCGACATCTCTGATATCGATATCTATGCTTTTGAGATAGTGACACTTCCCGACATTCATAGGTCGATAAAATTCGCTCCAATAATCGAGTATCCTGGGACACGAAGAGAGCTGAATATTATTATGCCTGAAGTTACTCCAGTCCAGGTTGTCCTCGATATCGTCAAATGAAGTCATATCTGGATATCAGATCTTGGTGTGTCCGAAGTTTATCGAGATCCCTCTCATATCTGAGAGGATAAAAAATCAGTCATTGTATCATTTCTCCTACAAAATCCTGAAGCTACCATCACTGATGAAGAGGCAGGAAAAATCCAGGAAACTGTTATCACTCAGCTCTCTGATAAGGGATATAAGTTGCGAGGCGTGTAACATACATTTTGCATTTTTAAACTTTTTTGTATGCGAAAACTCTTCTCCGTTCTTTTCTCTGTAGTATTTTTTCTACTATCAGGGCTAGCACTTGCGTGGATACTTTTTTCAATCTTTGCACTGATATTTCTGCAAGATGCACATTACTCAATTGCTCCTATATCATATCTCTGACTGCAGAAGCTCTATCCCATCTATATAATATTATTTGCTATTCTACTCCTAATATGATTGGTATACAAAAAAGTAGAGAAGAAAATACTCTATATAATTATTCTAGTCATACTATCGGTCATTTCAATATTGACATTATTATATACTAGAGGTACTGATTATGATATCTTCAATATTTGGCTGTCAGACCTCTATGAAAATATTCATCTCAACTATATTGGATGATTCACTGCACTATTCATGATATTCATGGGGTACAAACTCAGTAAAAGAGCATTTTTTTGAGTAGCTACAATGATAGTTCTAACTATTATCATGGTACTCTCTTTTATAAAAATTATACCTTCGACACTTTGGGGATATTATTTATGGTATGATGCAGAGATTTTAAATATTTATTATATTTTTTCTTTTATATCCTTATTTATTATATTTTTCGGTTATAAGATCATGAAAAGAAAACTTTTTCTAGTTGCGATAGCTTCATGGATTTTGGTAATAAGTGGATGTTTCGTATATTGGAATCAGCCGATAAAATGACTCGAAGATGTCCCTGAATCAGTTTTAGCACTTCCAGAAAATATAAAAAGTTTTTCCGATACAATCCCCCAAGAAAAATGTGAACAACTAAAAAAATCAGCAGCAGCTCTCGATGAAAATAGTATATTTCTGAATATATATAGACCTGAAAAATCAATTAAACAACTCATACCCAACTCAAACCCTCTTAAAAATATATTCATAGAATATGTCACTACGATCAAATGAGTGCAGGATTTTGACTGGAAAACAATAGCCAATAAAGACAATGACCTCATCTCCGCTAATATACGGAGCGAGATACTGCAATGAAATTTTTTGGAAAAAGATTTGAGAGAGCTCTATACATGAGAAGCAATACAAAAACTCGAACAACAAGAAAGCAAATTTCTCGAAATACATCAAAAATGGTTAGATTTGAAAAATAAATATCCGGATGCTTTAAAAGAGATTCGCATAATTCTCTATCCAGAAAATGAAAAAGCGATAAAAGATTTTATAATACTTATCGATGATATAACCAGAAATACAGTAGGTGTATGTAGGGATAGCCTCGATAGTACTCTTTATTCAAGGATGTCTGAATTACAGTACACAAAAAATATTCAAGCAACCAGAATACTCAATAATTATGCTTTTATACTGGCAGAAAATGGGGATTTTGAGGAGGCATATTCAGTACTTAAAACACTCATTGAATATACCGATCATATAAGTAAGAATAATCAATATACTTTTCTTGGATGAACGGTAGTAAGGGCAATAAAAAATATCACTTATTTAAATGTAGATATCTTATCTCTTTCCCTGCCGAGATCATACCAGATGAAACTTGCTAAAGATATTGAAAACACTATGCCAATAGCTGATATGATGATGAATATGTATCGTGGTGAATACTTATTAAGAACATATTTTCCAGAGTATAGCACATCAGAAGATTGAACAGAAATTACGGAAGATGTCTCCATCCATACACTTGCTATCCCGATTGTTTTTGATACAAAAGAAACTAATTTAATCCACAGTAACTGTCTCAGATCTTTAATGAGCGAGCTCAATAAGAATATTCCGGTAGGAAAATACGATTGTCAGCAACTTACGGATATAGCAGAAAAACAACCTTGATTTCATAATTATATAGGAAGAAAATGAATATTGTCTTCACTTGGATTAACAGGTTACCGTAGAATTTTTCTTCTGGGAGAAATACAAAAAAATACTCTTCTGCAAAAATTACGAGGACAGGAGAGTGGAATGTCAGATGTTCCAGATGATACGACCTCGTCTTGCCAAAAATCTGGCGGACAATGGTCAGAAGAATTCAAGGAATGTCTCGGAATCGATGTTACTACCTGTCAAAATATTGGTGGTACGTTTAATGAATGTGCCTCTGCGTGTCGTCATACAAAACAAGAAATTTGTACACTGCAATGTGTGCAGGTCTGTGAAATACAATAGAAATATAAATACCAATAATCAACTCGATATGAGATACTATCTCTTGTATCTGTTTTCGTGCTGTCTATAATAGGAGGTCTACCTTCAGGTATTTTATTTCCTTACCAAAACTCCTATGATGTACTATCTTAATTGATACAACACCCCATTTAATATGTTTGGCTTCGGTTTCGGAATAATTTTTATGATAGTTTTTTGGGGATTCGTAATTTATGGGATTATTCTTCTGATTCGACACTTTTCTCATGAAGGGACTATGCATAAAAATAATGCCCTGGAAATCCTCAAAGCACGCTATGCAGCAGGAAAGATAACCCGTGAAGAGTTTGAAAGCATGAAAAAGGATATCCAATCCTAAACCATTCTAGGGAAAGAGAAATCACATATTTGCAAAAAATCTTTTGCAATAGAATTTTTTTGTATATACTTCATAACACCTCCACCATAGGTATAGGTTTTAATTCTTATTCTTTCTTATTTTTATGAACGATGCAAAAACGTATAAAATAAAAGGGATGCACTGTGCTTCCTGTGCAGGCATTATCGAAAAGACATTTAGAAAAGTCGATGGCGTAGACTCTGCAGACGTCAACTATGGTACCGAGGCGGTCAAAGTTTCTTTTGATGAGTCAAAGACCAATCCTCAAGAACTGTCTCAAAAAATAGAAAAACTAGGATATTCTCTGATGCTCCCCACCGCTGAAGAAATGGGCATGTCATCTGATGAACATGCAGCACATCTCGGGCTGAACCAATCAAAAAAAGAAAAATTGGCAGAACTCGCTGATATCCGGCTCAAGGTCATATCCGCTATTCCTCTCGCAATAATCAGCATCTTCGTGATGGGCTGGGATATTTTTGCGCAATTAAAAATTGTTGGTGAGATGCCCCTCGTTTGGGAAGAATTTTTTCATCATCTCCTCCCCTTGATGGCAACCTACACACTCTTTGTCGTGGGCAAGCCATATCTACAGGGGTTTTTTCGGTTTCTCCGATACGGAAAGGCAAATATGGATACACTGATTGGACTCGGCACTTCAGTAGCGTTTATTTATAGCTTTATCATAAGTGCTTTCGAGGAAACACTCCTGAAAGATTTTCCAAATGTCTGAGATACCTACTTTGATGTTACCATTGTCGTTATCACTTTTATTGCACTGGGTAAATATCTCGAAGCAAAATCAAAGATAAAAACTGGTGATGCCATAGAAAAGCTCCTCAATCTCCAAGCAAAAACTGCCCTCGTTATCCGCGATGGAAAAGAAATAGAAATCCCCACCAACGATGTCGTACATGGAGACTTCATCATCGTAAAGCCAGGCACAAAGATTCCAGTTGACGGTGTTATCACAGAGGGATCTTCTTATATTGATGAGTCCATGGTAACAGGTGAACCTATGCCAGCACAAAAAAAGATAGGCGATCATGTCGTCGCTGGTACGATGAACACCAGTGGCTCATTTACATTTCAGGCTACAAAGGTCGGATCCGAGACACTTCTCGCACAGATTATAAAAATGGTCGAAGAAGCTCAAGGGAGCAAGGCTCCTATTCAGGCTCTTGCGGATAAAATATCTGGCGTCTTCGTTCCTGTTGTCCTCGTGATTGCGTTCCTTACCTTAGGCGTATGGCTCTTTTTTGGTACTGGACCACTCGGATTTTCTCAGGCACTTTCATTTGGCCTTGTTTCATTTGTCTGAATTCTCGTGATTGCTTGTCCTTGTGCTCTAGGCCTTGCGACACCAACAGCCATTATTGTCGGAGTTGGTAAAGGCGCGAAAGAAGGCATACTCATCAAAGACGCTGCAACACTCGAAAAACTCCACAAAGTCGATACGGTTATCGTCGATAAAACAGGCACTATCACTATCGGTAAACCTACCCTCGTCGATATCAAAAATCTCTCAGATCTCCCAGATAACGAGCTCATTTCTATCCTCGCTTCTCTCGAGAAAAAGTCAGAACACCCTATCGCTCATGCGATTGTGAGTTATGCACAAGAAAAAAATATGAGCCTAGAAGATGTCTCAGATTTTGAAGGTATTCAGGGGAAGTGACTCAAATGATCTCTCAAAAATAAAGAATATTTTGTCGGCAATACCGCACTTATTACAGATCTCGGAATCGTATTTGATACGACGCAAATCGAAGTATTTACCGCTCAAGGTAAAACGCCTGTTATTCTGGCAACAAAGGAGAAAGTACTCGGATTTGTCATGGTCTCCGATGAGATAAAATCAGAGTCAAAACAGGCAATAGCTGACCTCCATAAGCTCGGCATCAAAGTAGTGATGCTCACCGGAGATGACGAAAAAGCTGCAAAATATATCGCCTCCCTCGTAGGCATAGATGATGTCGTGGCTCATGTACTTCCTCAGGATAAACTCGCTAAAATAAAAGAATTACAGGAACAAGGCCATGCTGTCGCAATGGCAGGAGATGGGGTCAATGATGCCCCAGCACTGGCTCAGGCAGATGTCGGAATTGCGATGGGAACTGGAACTGATGTGGCTATTGAATCAGCAGGGATCACACTCCTGGGTGGAGATATCTCAAAAATCGTGAAAGCTATCCATCTCTCAAAGATGACTATGCGAGGTATCAAACAAAATCTCTTCTGGGCATTTATCTATAACATCATAGGTATTCCGCTCGCTGCAGGAGCATTTTATCCGCTCTTTGGCTGGCTTCTCAATCCTATCTTCGCAGGTCTTGCCATGGCATTTTCAAGTGTCTCTGTGGTATCAAACTCATTGCGTATTAAAACAAAAAAACTATAATCCCCTCTATGAAAACACACACCTATCATATAAAATGACTCCACTGTGCTTCGTGTAAAATACTTATCGAAGATATCATACAAGAGCAAGATGGCATCGTCGGACAAGTCCATATCAAGAACAAAACACTCACGTGTGATTGTGAAAATGATGAAACACTTGAAGAAAATATGGCAAAAATAGCTCCCCTCCTTTTCGAGCGTGGCTATGAAATCTCGCAAGAAAAACAAGAAGAAAACTCAGAAAATGATGGACTTATTTGGCAAGCACTTCCATTGGGACTCATCATTTTGACGCTCTTCTTCGCCTTACAAAAATCAGGCATCCTCAATTTCTCAGTCAATGGGAGTATCACGCCGACAACGAGTTTTATTATTGGGCTTATTGCTTCTATTTCCAGCTGTCTCGCAATCGTGGGAGGACTCATACTCTCGCTCTCAGCACAGATGTGATATAGTGGGGCAAAGGGAAAAATCTCCATTATTCTCTTTCATTCTGGGAGAATACTTGGTTTTGCACTCCTTGGATGAATACTGGGGATGATCGGGAGTACCATCGGAATCAGCGTGGTCTTCTCTTCCATACTCTGAATCATAGCGGCGCTCGTGATGATTACTCTATGATTCAATCTCGTTGGAGTTTTCAAAAAAACCGCCATCACACTACCGAGTTCTCTCTTTTCATTTTTTAGGAAAAAAGAAGGCACATTCACTGGGCCTCTACTCATTGGTATTGGGACGTTTTTTCTCCCTTGCGGGTTTACCCAATCGATGCAAATCTCAGCACTTTCAAGTGGCTCATTTCTCTGATGACTCCTTATAATGCTCTTTTTCGCACTCGGCACATTGCCAGTATTGGCACTCCTTTCATTCGGATCAGTATCATTTGCTCGGTCACGACACGCTCCCCTCTTTTTCAAGTCGGTCGGTGTAGTGGTTATCGGTCTTGGGATATTTTCCCTTCTGACAGGGCTGACAAGTCTCGGTATCATACCACCTATTATCAATTTCTAATTCTTTCTTTCTAACTTTTATTATTGTATGGCTAAAAAATCTTCTCCAAATAAGACACTCTCTATCATCGTTGCCCTCGTCCTCGTCGCTATCATCGGTTTTGTGATGATACAGTCGGGGGGCACGAACACTCCTCCATGATCTACCACAGGGTCGAATGTCGAAATACGTGACGGTATACAATACATCACGGTCGAGGCAAGAGGCGGGTATTCACCTCGTATCACTGTTGCCAAATGAGGCATACCGACGAAACTCATAATGAAAACAGACAATACGTATGATTGTTCCTCCTCCCTCGTCATACGAGCCGCCAATTATAGAGGAATGCTTCCACAAACTGGTAAAACAGAGATAGATCTCGGCATACCAAAAGCTGGCGACAAAATCCCATGAACCTGTGGAATGGGTATGTACAATTTCTCTCTGCAATTTAACTAATTAACAACACTTATATGAATACATCGAACAATCCTGCCCTCAAAAAGAAACTCCTTCTCGCCGTCAAAAAGACACAAGGAACGCTCTCAAAAGTCACACAAATGATAGAAGAAGACACCTACTGTGCTGATATCGGACAACAAATCAATGCCGCTCTCTGAATGCTCAAATCTGCCAATATCGATCTCATGAAAAGTCATCTTATGTGTTGTGGAAAAAATGCCCTGATTCACAAAAATCCAAAAGAAGGAGAAAAATTTGTCGAAGAATTTGCTCGCATCTGGGATGTATCAACGAGAAAATAAAAAATACTATACTCACTTTTTTATGAAGAAAAAATATACTATTATTCTCGTCCTCGCCATTATCGCTCTCAGTAACGCGACCTATCTCAGCTCGAGAGCCTATCAGCTGCTCCATCCGACATCGACTGAAATCACCGCAAGTGTCTGTGATATCACTGGTAACGTCTCATGTACCGATGTCATTATTCATCCCGCTACAATGATAGCAGGCATCCCCTTCTCTTATCTGGCCATGATTGTGTATCCGATACTTATTCTCCTCACAATCTGGGGACTGGTAAGTGGAAGCAAAAAACCTGCTACTATTATCAATTGGGTAGCACTCGGAGGTATACTGTTTAATGCATATATCATTTCTCAAGAATTCCTCTATGTCCACGCCTATTGTCTCCTCTGTCTCGTCTGTACCGCGATTATTATCAGCATATTTGGTATTAGCTGGTCTATTAAGAAAAGCTAAAAAATAGGAAACTTTCTTGCAAAAGATATAACATGGCTATACTTCACACTATGGGAACAGATAAAAAATATCCTATAGATCTATCCACATTGCCAGGGTGTGAGTGAATGAAACCGCTCTTCACTGACGAAGAATACCGAAAATTTTACAATAGATACTGTGATTGAGTTCGGAATGTCTTGGACTCCTCAGATAGGGCTCATAGATTATCAGAAGATGAGTCAAGGCGAAGATGAGTGGATTAATATATGATATTTCTATTTTATAAACCAATCATTACACGAAAAGAATATAAAATAGTGATGCTATCATTATCCCGACTGGGGCGCTACACGACAATGTATACTATCCACGCACCACCTCACCATAAAGATGGAATAATCCGAGCAACAAAAGAGTTAGCAGAAAGCAATGGAATAGATTTTGATGGAGTAACAAGCGAATAGAACAATTCTAATCTCAATTTATGAAAATATTAACACTGATGACATTTGTAGCAATTTTAGGTTTTGCATTCTATTGGTTTCTATACCGACCAGAGGAAATCAAAAAACAATGCTACAAGATAGCGATACAATGAAGTTTTGATAAAGACTATAAAAGCTGTTTATTAAGCTATGGTTTACCGTCGTTTTTAGAAAAATAATATTTATTCAGTTCAGAAATGCGTATCTGGTCACTTCATCCTCGATATCTCGACACAAAAGGTCTCGTCGCTCTCTGGCGAGAGACTTTGCTCGCAAAAAATGTAATCGCTGGAAATACAAAATGATACAAAAATCATCCTCAGCTTCGGAGATTTAAGAATACCAGGTATCCCCTCGATGCTATCAATCAATATCTCGCTGAGGTATATTTAGAGGCGACTCGCAGAAACTATAATTTTGACCGAGAAAAAATAAATTGGGATTTCAAACCCACGACTCTCACGGTCACTCGATGACAAATGGAGTATGAGAAAAAACATCTTCTCAAAAAACTCCAAACCAGAGATCCGAAGAAATTTGAGGCAATAAAAGCTCTCAATACATACAGTACTCATCCGATTTTTGAAATAGTAGAAGGTGAAATTGAGGAGTGGGAGATTTTATAACAAAGAAAAATAGTATCAAGAAATATCCAAATATACAATGTATATATTATTTTTCAGGAGCAATTCGAGTTGGCGACATAAATTTCAATAACCATGCATACATTTTATGCTCTTCTTTTAATATTATCGAATCATCATCGGGATTTACTACATACTTTACAGCGTCTTCTTTTGTTTTAAAAATTTTATCATAAGTTGATTCATGTTCTTGCAAAAACATTCAGCAACGAACTAAACGATACTGTCTTTCTGACATATCGCGAATAGTATTTTTTTGGTTTTGATTCTGAGCTGAAATTTCATCGTTTGCAGTCCTTAGATAATTATTTTGATCATTTAATTGCTTTTTTTCTTCTAGACTTTTGACCGCATCCTGGGCTCGTTGTTTGACTATTAAGGCTATGCCCTCTTGTAATTTCCTGACTTCTTCTTTAAGATTAGTATTTATCAGATATTGATCTTGAAGGAGTAATCTATCTTTATCCCAGGAAGTTTGGATGCGGCTATTTTTCGATCTAAGACTTTCTTGCTCTTGCACATTCTTTAAAATACTCTGATCAGAATTTTTAACAATTGAGTTTTGTTCTTGTTCAATTGAAATCTTTTCTCCCCTAAGCTTCTGGACTTCTTTCGACAGATTAGAGCTTATCTGACGTTCATTCTGAAGAAGTCAGGAAGTCTGAGTATAATCTGACCGGATACCGCTATTCTCACTTTTAAGATGTTTAGCATATCACAGACTTCACAAAGCTACTACCGATGTTACCGCAAGTGCATATTTTCTGACAATAGGTAACATTTTTCCAAGTCGTGTAGGTTTATCAACATGCTTGGATGGAATTGCATCCAATAATCGACCAATCCTTTCCTTTAGGAATACAATATAGTCTCTCTTTCTCTCTTTTAATTCACCTGGAATTCTATTGATTTCCTCTTCCAGATAGAGATAAATAGAGTAAGCTCTTATGATTCTTTCGATTTGGTCTGGCGATTCGCCTGCCCACGCCATGAGTTCTTTTGTTCACAGAATTTCATTTTCAGAATTTCGAGTATTTTTTGCAACAATTTTTTGAATTATCACCTTTCGATTTTCAATCTCCAGCATAATTTTTGGATTACTCCTACCATAATAATGATTGAGTGAGGACTCCAATTCATCTCGTACCATGTTTTTCCCTGTTTCTGCAGCATCACCCCGGACACGATCAAAATCTGATGGCACTCATTGCTGAGCATCTTGAGGATCTCAGTTTAAACCAGTTCCAGTATCAACTCTAGGTATTTCAGCTTCAGGCATAGTATTATTTATTAATAAATAAGTAAATTTACTATATTTATAATTATTACTATGTCAATAGTTATATCCTATGAATACTTCACCATGTATCCGCCTTCCAGACTATATCCAAGTTTCTCAAAATAAGGACGAACACCAACACCAGCAATAACGGCTATTTTTTTTATTATAGGATACTTCTCTTTCACTATTTTTTCCGCCTCCAGAATCATATTTTTCCCTAGTCACTGGTGTTGAATAGCATCATCCGCTCGTGCTCAGATACCGAGTTGTTCGCCAAAGGTATGAATCTCACGAATCAGTGCAGCTCATTCGAGCACGGGTAAAAAATGTTTTTCGTGAGTAAAGTATTGTGATGGGATTCTGAGACGAAGAAGCGAATAGAGTGTCGCTGAGTCATT